>ERZ894229.93-NODE-93-length-99915-cov-161.242_pt1 | contig 99915 bp, 91 predicted proteins | sample MGYA00380295_ERZ894229 | MGnify/ENA primary metagenome ERZ894229 (study PRJEB32331, sample SAMN06328479) | human gut metagenome | biome: human gut microbiome; feature: stool | host: Homo sapiens | collected 2014-09-17 ...
AGCTATGATGTTTTTGCATACATAAAAAGAGCCTGTGCACGATTACGTGCGACAGCGCCTTTTTCACACTCATTTCTTCACTTTTTTCATGGACAGGCCGATGCGGCCGCGGGCGGCGTCGACGCTGATGATTTCGGCTTCGACGATGTCGCCGGCGTGGACGACGTCCGTCGGATGGCGGAAGGGATGCCGGCTCAGCTGGGAGCGGTGGACCAGTCCCGGCGTCTTGAGGCCAAAGTCGACGAAGGCGCCGAAGTCGACGACGTTCTGGACCGTGCCGCGGACGACGGAGCCAATCTGCAGGTCTGACAGGGACAGGACGTGGCGGCGCGTCAGCGGTTTCGGGAAGTCGCTGCGGACGTCGCGGCCGGGCTTGCGCAGTTCTTCCAGGATGTCTTTGATCGTCGGCTCACCGGCGCCGAGAGAGGCGGCCAGTTTGGGAGCGGCGTTCATCTGGATCTTATCGCGCAGGATGGCTAATTTTTCCGGGTCCTTGAGCTCGTCATGGCTCAGGCCGTAGTGGCCGGCTATCTTTTCGGCCAGGCCGTATGATTCGGGATGGACCGACGTGTTGTCCAGGGGCTCCGTCCCGTCCTTGATGCGCAGGAAACCGGCGCACTGGGTGAACGTCGCCGGGCCCAGGCGGGGGACGTTGAGCAGGTCCTGCCGGTTCTGGAAGGGGCCGTTCTCGTTGCGGTAGGCGACGATATTGCCTGCCGTCGCCGCCGTCAGGCCGGCGATGTGCTGCAAGAGGGCCGGCGATGCCGTGTTGAGGTCGACGCCGACGTAGTTGACGACAGACGTGACGACCTGGTCCAGGGCGGCCGACAGGGCTTTCTGGTTGACATCGTGCTGATACTGGCCGACGCCAATGGCCCGCGGGTCGATCTTGACCGATTCGGCCAGAGGGTCCTGGATGCGGCGGGCGATGGAAACGGCGCCGCGGATGGTGACGTCCAGGTCCGGCAGTTCCTCCCGGGCCAGGTCCGATGCGGAATAGACGGACGCGCCGGCTTCGTTGGCGATGACGTAGCGGCATTTCAGGTGATAGGCTTCGATGAGATGGGATACGAATTGTTCCGTTTCATACGAGGCCGTCCCGTTGCCGATGGAAATGAGGGTGACGCCGTGGCGGCGTATCATGTTGGCCAGGCTGACGGCACTCTGGTGTTTCTGCTGTTCCGAGTGGGTCAGGTAGTACGTGCCGTAGTCGAGGACCTGTCCCGTCGCGCTGATGACGGCGGCCTTGCAGCCCGTCCGGAAGCCCGGGTCCAAGCCCAGGATGATCTGGCCGGCAAAGGGCGGCTGCAGCAAGAGGTGGCGCAGGTTTTCGGCAAAGACGTCGATGGCCTGCTTTTCGGCCTGTGCCGTCAGTTCGTTGCGGATTTCCCGTTCCATCTGCGGCGAAATGAGGCGCTTGTAACTGTCGGCGGCGGCGTCGCGCAGGATCTGATCATACGGCGACGGCCTGGTGATGACCAGCTGGCAGAGCATGGCGATGTGGCGGTCTGCCGGCTCCTTCAAGGTGACTTTCAGTTTCTTTTCGTTTTCGCCGCGGTTGATGGCCAGGATGCGGTAGCTCGGGATACGGGCGACGCGTTCGCTGAAGTCGGCATAGGTCAGCATGGGACCGGCTTGGTCTTCTTCGACTTGCAGGCTGCAGGTCAGGCGGGCCTGCTGCCACAGTTCGCGGCGCAGGTGGCGGCGGAAATCGGCCCGTTCCGAAAAGCGTTCGGCCAGGATGTTGGCTGCGCCCTGGATGGCGTCTTCGACGGTCGGTACGTCATCGCTGAGAAAGGCCAGGGCGGCGTCTTCCGGAGCCGGGCCCTTGGGGTCCTGGCTGGCAAAGCAGTCGGCCAGCGGTTCCAGGCCGGCGTCGCGGGCCATGGAGGCCTTCGTCCGTTTCTTGGGTTTATAGGGCAGGTAGAGGTCTTCGACGTCCTGGAGCTGCCGGGCCGCTTCCAGGCTCCGTGCCAGGTCGTCGTTCCAGCAGCCCTGGTCCATGATGGACTGGCGGACCGTTTCTTTGCGGCTGGCCAGGGCCTGTTCGTATTCATATTGCTCCTGGATGCAGCGCAGCTGTACTTCGTCGAGGGTCCCTGTCGCTTCTTTCCGGTAGCGGGCGATGAAAGGGATGGTATTGCCCTGGGCAAAGAGGGAAAGGGCAGATTGGACTTGCGCCGGGCGGATACCCAGAGTCCTGGCGATTTCAGCGATCATCGTTTCCTCTGTCATGATTACATTCCTTCCTAACAAAATAGTTAATATTACTTATTGTATAAGAAGAATTTCGCGTAAAACATTGAAATTTTTCTTAATAACCGTTACAATATAATACAGGATACTCTCCAGTATTCTATATGATTCAAAGCTAGAATAAAACTAGAATGTCTTATTATACCACAGTTTTCCAAGAAAGGGGGATAAAAATGGAAATTGCTGAAGTTTTGCGAAAAAACGGCTATAAAGTCACACCGCAGCGCCTGGCTGTGTACGAAGCCATTAACCACAATCCGACGCATCCCAATGCCGAGGCGATTTATAAGATATTGCAGCCCAATTATCCGTCCATGAGTCTGGCCACGGTCTATAAGACCATGGAAATCTTTGCCAAAATTGGCGTTGTCCAGGTCTTGCAGTGCGCAGAAGATGCCCATCGCTATGATTATAATACAACTCCCCATGCCCATATTCGTTGCGAAAAGTGCAACCGCGTCATCGATATCGACATGGACCAGGAGGGATTGCGTCAGCAGGCGGCTGAACAGAGCGGCTTCGTCGTCAACGGCGTCAGTATTTCGTTTGTCGGGATTTGCCCGGAATGTCGGGAAAAATCGTAAGTATTTGATTTTCATATAGTCTAAGGATAGGGGCTGCTGCATGAGGCCGGACGGGCTTCGTGCGGCAGCCTTTTTTTGTTATCCGTCGCGCAGGAGGAAAAAATATGTTGCATATTGGATGTCATTTATTGGTTTCACAAGGATTTTTGCACATGGGTGACGAAGCTTTATCTATAGGGGCAGATACGTTCCAGTTCTTCTCCCGCAATCCCCGCGGCAGCGGCGTCCGCAAACTGGACGTCGACGATATACAGGCCCTGAACCAGCTCATGGCAGCCCATCACTTCGCGCCCATCCTGGCCCATGCGTCGTATACCTTGAACGGCTGTTCAAAGACGGAGAAGACCCGGGAGTTTGCCCGCCAGGCCATGGCCGACGACCTGCGCCGTCTGGAATACGTCGACAACTGCCGCTATAATTTCCATCCCGGCAGCCATGTCGGACAGGGCGCTGAAACGGGTATCGCCCTCATTGCCGACATGCTCAACACCTGTATGTTCCCCGGCCAGAAGACGACGGTCCTCCTGGAAACCATGGCCGGCAAGGGGACGGAAGTGGGCCGGACCTTTGAAGAACTGGCGGCCATCATCGACAAAGCGGCCATGAACGATAAAATCGGCGTCTGCCTCGATACGTGCCACGTCTTTGACGGCGGCTACGATATCGTCCACCATCTGGACGACGTATTGACGACTTTTGATAAGGTCATCGGCCTGGACCGGTTGAAAGCCGTCCACGTGAACGATAGCAAGAACGAGCTGGCCAGCCACAAGGACAGGCATGAAAAAATCGGCCAGGGCCACATCGGCCTCGAAGCCTTCCGGGCCATCGTCAATCATCCGGCCCTGCGGGACCTGCCCTTTTATCTGGAAACACCCAACGATATGGCAGGCTATGCCAGGGAAATCGCCCTGCTGCGGTCGCTGCAGCAGTAGCTTGGTAAGGAGGTATTCTATGCGTATCTTACATACAGCCGACTGGCATTTAGGAAAATTATTCTATGGGAACTATCTGACCGAAGACCAGGCCTACGTCCTGGAGCAGCAGCTCCTGCCCATGATACGGGACGAGGGCATCGACGCCGTCGTCCTGGCTGGCGACGTCTATGACCGCAGCCTGCCGCCGGCCGAAGCGGTGGAACTCTTCGACGACGTGGCCACGCGGATCACGGCGGATTTGCACGTCCCCTTCCTGGTCATCAGCGGCAACCACGACAGCCCGGCCCGCCTGTCCTTTGCCAGCCGCCTCCTGGCGCCGCAGGGCCTCTATATGGCCGGTGAACTGGAGCGCCTTACGGGCCCGGTCGTCCTGGAAGATGACGCCGGACCGGTCGCCTTCCTGACCGTCCCCTATGCCGAGCCGGCCGTCGTCCGCCAGTGCCTCGGCCAGGATGAGGTCCGCAGCCACCAGCAGGCCATGGAGGCCCTCCTCGGCTGGCAGGGCAGCCAGGTCCCGGACGGTGTGCGCACGGTCTGCGTCGCCCATGCCTTCGTCGCCGGCGGCGTAGCCAGTGATTCGGAACGGCCCTTGTCCATCGGCGGGACGGACCAGGTGACGAGCGGCCTCTTTGCGCCGTTCAGCTATACGGCCCTGGGCCATCTCCACGGGCCGCAGAAAGTCACGAGCGATACCATCCGCTATGCCGGCAGCCTGCTCAAATACTCGTTCGGCGAAGCGCGCCAGCATAAAGGCGCCGTCATCGCCGACATCGGGCCCGACGGGAAAGTGGACCTGGCCTTCCGGGATTTCGTGCCGCGCCACGACGTGCGCATCGTCAGCGGAACCTTCGAGGCCATCATGGCGGCCGATGACGACAGGCCGGACGACTTCATCCTGGCCCGCCTCGACGACAGCCAGCCCATCCTCGACGGCATGGCCCGCCTGCGCCGCAAATACCCCAATGCCATGGCGATGGAAATGCCCAACCGCAATACCCGGGCCGCAGGACAGCGCGATTTCGACGTACAGCAGGTGACGGAACAGGAACTGTTCACCAGCTTCGCCCAGGCCATGCGGCCGGACCAGCCCCTGACCGAAGCCGAGCAGGACTGCGTCCGCACCTTGTGGGATGAATTAGAAAAGGGAGGCAGCCTGTTATGATTCCTATTTACTTAGAAATGACGGCCTTTGGCCCCTATGCCGGTCAGGAAATCGTCGACTTCCGCGAACTGGGCGACCACAAACTCTTCCTCATCTATGGGCCGACGGGTTCCGGCAAGACGACCATCCTCGATGCCATGTGCTATGCCCTCTACGGCAGTACCAGCGGCGACAGCCGCACTGGCGCCCACATGCGCAGCGAATACGCGCCGCCTCAGGAAGCGACGGCCGTGTCCTTCCGCTTTGCCATCGGCCGGAAATACTACCGCATCGACCGCAGCCCGGAACAGGAAATCGCCAAGAAGCGCGGCACAGGCCTGAAGAAAGCCGCGGCCCACGCGGCCTTATATGAAACGGACGAAGACGGGGCCCAGGAACAGCTTGTCGCCGCCAAGAACGTGACGGCTGCCGTCGAAAGGCTGCTGGGCTTCCAGGCCGACCAGTTCCGCCAGGTCGTCCTCCTGCCGCAGGGCGACTTCCGCAAGCTCCTCCTGGCCGGTTCCAGTGAACGCCAGCAGATCATGCAGACCCTCTTCCATACCCAGCGCTACGCGCGGCTCCAGGAACTGGCCAAAGCCCGCCACGACGCCCTGGCCAGCCAGTATGAGCAGGTACGCCAGCGGCGGGAACAGTGCCTGGCCGACCTGGGCATCGCCAGCGAAGAAGAGCTGCCGGATAAAGAGAAGGCCTGGCAGGATAAAAGCGCCGCCGTCGATGCACAGTGGCGCGAGGCCGAAGGCCGGCGCAAGACCTGTCAGGCCGCCTTCCAGGCCGCCCAGACCTTGGAAAATCACTGGCTCCTGCGGGACCAGAAGCGCCGGGAAGCGGCGCAGCTCCAGGACCAGGCCGGCCGGTTCCAGGAAAAACGGGATACCATCGCCATCCTGCGCCAGGCTGAAATCCTGGCCGAACCGTGCCGTCACCTCGACGACCTGGAAAAAGAGGGCAAAGAGGCTCATAAGGCCGCTGAAAAGGCGCGCAGACTGGCCGAGAAGGCTGAGAAGGACCTGGCTGAAGCCCAGCGGCAGCTGGCGGCCCTTTCGGCCCGTGAGAGCGGTTATAAGGCAGCCTGCGAAGAACGGGTCCAGCTGACGGGCCTGCAGGAAAAAGCCGGCTCCTACCGGGACTGCTGCCTGGAAGAAGAACGGTGCCGCAAGGCGGCAGGCGAAGCTGAACGGCGCTGGGACCAGGTGCGGCAGAAAAAGGAAGCAGAAAAACAGGCCCTCGACAAGGCCCGGGAAGCCGTCGCCGGCCTGGCCGAACAGGCCGTAGCGGCGGAACAGGCCAAAGCCCGCTGGCAGGCCCTGAGCGACCGGCTCCAGCGCGAAGGCCAGGCCGCTTCCCTGGAAGAACAGCTGAAAGAAGCCGGGAAACAATGGCAGCACAGTCAGAACTTCCTGGAAAAAGCCGCTGCCAAGGCACGGGACGAACGCGTGGCCTATGAAAGTGTCCGGGCCCTGTTCCTCCAGGCCCAGGCCGCCGTCCTGGCGTCGGAACTGGAAGAAGGGAAACCCTGCCCGGTCTGCGGCTCGGTGGCCCATCCCATGCCGGCCGTGCGCCCGGATTCCCTGCCGGAACGGCGCGACGTCGAACAGCACCAGAAACGGGCCGACGCCAGCGAAGCCAAGCGCCAGCAGTGGGAAGTGACGGCCAAAGCCGATGAGACCCGCCATCAGGCTTTGAAAGAGCAGTACGACGCCCTGCGCCGCCAGTACCCCCAGGACGGGACCCTGGCCGACTGGCAGGACAAGGCCGAACAGGCCCGGAAAGCCATGGAAGACCTGCAGAAGCAGTTACAGGCCGGTGAAGCCCTCAAAAAGGCCGTCGCCGCCGGCCAGGCCCGGCTGAGCCGCTGGGAAAAGGATGAAGAAGCGGCCCGGACGGCAGCCGAACAGGCGCGGACCCTTGCGGCCAAGGCGGCCGAAACGAAGGCCCGCCTGGAAGCGGACCTGCCCGAAGCCTATCGTGACCTGAAGGCCCTGCAGCAGCGCCTGGATGCCTTGGGCAAGGCCATTGCAGCCTACGAAAAGGACTTGCAGCAGTACCGCGACGCTGTCGTCGCCGGCGAACGCCAGGCTGCCAAGCAGCAGCAGGAAGCGCAGAACTGGCAGCACCAGGTCGAAGTGCTGCGGGACCGCTTCAGCCAGGGGGTCCAGGCCCTGCGGGACCGCGTCGTGGCAGCCGGTTTCGAGAGCGTCAAGGCCTGCCGGGCCATGCAGGCTGCAGTCGGCCAGATCCCGGAACTGGAAGCGGCCGTCCGCCAGTACGACACCCAGGTCCAGCAGGTACAGGGCCAGCTGGACCAGGAAGAAAAGGCCATCGGCAGCCAGCACCGGCCCGACGTGGCAGCAGCCCGCACGGCGTTAACTGAAGCCGAAAAAGCCAGCCAGGCCTTAGTCGAAGAAAAGGGCAGCCTGGCCGCACAGTACCGGCGCTGGCAGCAGGGCAAAGCGGCCTTGGCCGCCCTGCAGCAGGAAGGCCGGGACCTGACCGAAGCTTATAAAACCGTCGGCGCCGTCTACGAACTCATCGCCGGCAAGCAGACGGGCATCAATTTTGAACGCTACGTCCTCGGCGCCCTCCTCGACGAAGTCCTGGCCGCCGCCAACGGCCGCCTGCAGGGCATGAGCCGTCAGCGTTACAGCCTGCAGCGCTCCCGGTCGTGGGACGACAAGCGGGTCAAACAAATCGGCCTGGACATCGAAGTCTACGACAACTACACGGGCTATGCCCGGCCGGCCAACACCCTGTCCGGCGGCGAAACCTTCCTGGCCTCCCTCTCCCTGGCCCTGGGCCTGGCCGACGTCGTCCAGGCGTATTCCGGCGGCATCCACCTGGATACGATGTTCATCGACGAAGGCTTCGGCACCCTCGACGGGGAAACCCTGGATTATGCCCTGAAGACCCTGGCGTCCCTGCGCAGCGGCGGCCGCCTGGTCGGCATCATCTCCCACGTACCGGAACTGAAGGAACGCATCGACGCCCGCCTGGCCGTCCACAAGACCGACCGGGGCAGTACGTCGTCCTTTGAGTTTGCCTGAGGACCGTGATTAGTATATAATACGATTATAACGAATTGAGAGGGGGAGCAACGTGTCTATTCAAAAAGTACGCGACTATTTTGCCCAGTGGGGGATGGCAGACCGGGTCATGGAACTCGACCAGTCCAGTGCGACTGTCGAAGAAGCGGCGGCCGCCCTTCATACGGAGGGCCGGCGCATTGCCAAGTCCATGTCTTTCCTCATCGGCGACCATCCGATCCTGGTCCTTTTTGCCGGTGATGCCCGCGTGGACAACCATAAGTTCAAAGAACGGTTCCACAAGAAGGCGACCATGATCAAGGCCGGCGACGTGGAACGGCTCATCGGCCATCCCGTCGGCGGCGTCTGTCCTTTCGCCATCAACGAAGGCGTCGACGTCTTCCTGGACGAATCGCTCAAGCGCTTCCAGACCGTCTTTCCGGCCTGCGGCACCGCCAACAGTGCCATCGAACTGACACTGCCCGAACTGGAAACCTATTCCCATGCCAGGGAATGGGTCGACGTATCCAAGGGCTGGCAGGAAGAGAACCAATAAATAAAAAGGGGGTAGTACTATGCAATTCACCTTTAAGCACACCAATTTCAACGTTTTGAATCTCCAGCGCAGCATGGACTTCTACAAAGAAGCCCTGGGCCTGACCGAAGTCAGCCGCATCGAGAACCCGGATTTCACCATCGTCTATCTCGGCGACGGCGTGTCCGACTTCCAGCTGGAACTGACCTGTCTCAAAGACCGCAAGGAACCGTATAACCTCGGCGAAAACGAATTCCACACGGCCTTTGCCGTCAAGGATATGGATGCGGCCCTGGCCAAGCACAAAGACATGGGCTGCGTCGTCTATCAGAACCCGGCCATGGGCATTTATTTCATCGTCGACCCCGACGGCTACTGGCTGGAAATCATTCCGGAGCGCTAGGCGATGAAGAAAGAATATACCCAGCGGACAGCCCGCCTCATCGGCCAGGATAAGGTGGACGAATTAGATACGAAAAAGGTCCTCATCTTCGGCGTCGGCGGCGTCGGCTCGGCTGTCGTCGAAGCCCTGGGCCGGGCCGGTGTGGGCCATCTCATCCTGGTCGATGCCGACGTCTTCGACCCGTCCAATGTCAACCGCCAGCTCGGGGCGACGGTCCAGACCATTGGCCGGCCGAAAGTCGAAGTCATGAAGGAACGCCTCTTGTCCATCAATCCCGACATCGACGTCGAGACCCATGCGACGTTCTATCTGCCTGAAAGCCATCAGGGCTTCATCGCCCATTCCGGGGCCGATTACGTCGTCGATGCCGTCGATACGATGAGCGCCAAGATCGCCATCATCGACGAAGCCTATCACAGCGGCATCCCCGTCGTGTCCTCCATGGGGGCCGGGAATAAGCTCCATCCGGAATATTTCCAGCTCGATTACATCGAAAAGACCAGCGTCGATCCCCTGGCCAAGATCATGCGCCGGGAACTGAAGAAGCGCCGTATCCGCCGCATCAAGGTGGCCTATTCGACGGAAGTCCCGCATAAACCCTTCTCGGACAGCGATGAAGTGCGCCCCAGTCCGGGCAGCATTTCCTTTGTCCCGTCGACGGCGGGCATGATCCTGGCCGGTGCCGTCGTGCGCGACCTCCTGAATCTGGATTAAAAGAAAATTTTTGCTAGTTATACACAAGGGCTGCGTCTATAAAAGCGCAGCTCTTGTGTTGTCCTTTCAAGGCCTGCCAGCCATTTTGATAAAAACTAACCTTAACTTGTCCACAACATGATGGAGTATGTACACGTTGACATTCGCTACTATATATAGTATCATAGGGCATGTGAAAAACGGACCCCGTACCATATATCTTGTAGCAGGTATGGGAAAATGTACAATTTGTATACTATATACTGTGGAGGTAGACATATGTTAGAAGTAATCAAGCGCAATGGAGAACGAGTGCCCTTCAATCGAGATAAGATCACCGTAGCGATTGAAAAGGCCATGAACAGCAGCAGCGGTATTTACGAAGAAGGGCAGGCTGCCAAGATTGCCGGTGAAATCGAAGCGTATGCTGCTTCCATCCAGAAGGACCTGACCATTTACGCCATCGAAGACCAGGTCTACTACCGTTTGTTGAAATACAACAATCCGGCCACGGCCAGGGCTTACGAAAACTACAAGACCATCCAGGCCTTCAAGCGCCAGACCAATACGACCGACGACGATGTCTTTGGCCTGCTGAACAACACCAACCTGGAAGTCCTCGACGAAAACTCCAATAAGAACGGCCACGTCGTATCGACGCAGCGCGACCTCATCGCCGGCGAAGTGTCCAAGGACATTGCCCGCCGCAAACTGATCCCGGCCGACATCGTCCAGGCCCACGACAGCGGCGCCATCCATTTCCACGACATGGACTACATCATTCAGCCCATGTTCAACTGCTGTCTCATCAACCTGGAAGACATGCTGGCCAATGGTACGGTCATCAACGGCAAGAAAATCGATACGCCGAAATCCTTCCAGGTCGCCTGCACGGTGACGACGCAGATCATCGCCCAGGTCGCCAGCGGCCAGTACGGCGGCCAGTCCATCAACGGCATCGACCGCATCCTGGCACCGTACGTCCGCAAGTCCTTCAAGAAGTACATGAAAGCCGTCGTCGAAGAACAGCGCGAAATCTACGGCATCGAACCGGATATGGAAAAGGCCGAAGAAATCGCCTGGAAGCGGACGAAGAAGGAAATCAAGGACGGCATCCAGACCATCCAGTACCAGATCAACACCCTCATGACGACCAACGGCCAGGCACCGTTCGTCACGCTCTTCATGTATTTCCAGCCGGATTACGAATACGCCAGGGAAGCGGCCCTCATCGACGAAGAATTGCTGCGCCAGCGCATCCAGGGCATCAAGAACGAAGCCAACGTCTACGTCACGCCGGCCTTCCCGAAACTCATTTACGTCCTGGACGAACACAACGTCCGCGAAGGCAGCCCGTACTTCTATTTGACCAAGCTGGCCGCTGAATGTACGGCGAAACGCATGTATCCCGACTATATTTCGGCCAAGAAGATGCGCGAATCCTATGAAGGCAACGTCTTCAGCCCCATGGGCTGCCGCTCCTTCCTCAGCCCCTGGAAAGATGAAAAGGGCAACTACCAGTTCGACGGCCGCTTCAACATGGGCGTCGTCTCCCTCAACCTGCCGCAGATCGGCATCCTCGCCGACGGCGACGAAGAAAAATTCTTCCAGATCCTCGACAAGCGCCTGGAACTCTGCAAAAAAGCCCTGCTCCTGCGCGTCGACCTCCTCAAGCGCATCACGTCCGACGTATCGCCTATCCACTGGCAGTACGGCGCCATTGCCCGCCTGAAGCCCGGCGAAACCATTAAAAAATTCATCTACGGCGGCTATGCGACCTTGTCCCTGGGCTACATCGGCATCTACGAAGCGACGGTACTGACCAAGCACTGCTCGCACACGGCGCCGGAAGGCCGGAAATTCGCCATGCGCATCATGGACGACCTCAACGCCCACATTAAGAAGTGGCGGAAGGAAACGAACATCGGCTTCGCCCTCTACGGTACGCCGGCAGAAAACCTGACCAACCTCTTCTGCAAAATCGACAAGGCCCGCTTCGGCTCCATCCCCGACGTCACCGACAAAGGCTACTATACCAACAGCTATCACGTCGACGTCCGCGAACCGATCAACGTCTTCGACAAGTTCTCCTTTGAAGCCGACTTTGAAGACAAATCGACAGGCGGCTGCATCAGCTATGCCGAAATCCCCAACATGACCCATAATATCCCGGCCGTCCTGACCATGGTCCAGTACATCTACGACCACATCACGTACGGCGAATTCAATACCAAACTGGACTACTGCCATGAATGCGGCTTTGACGGCGAAATCATCCTCAACGACGACAACGAATGGGAATGCCCGCGCTGCCACAACAAAGACCGCAACAAATTGACCGTCATCCGCCGGACCTGCGGCTATTTGGGTGAAAATTTCTGGAACGAAGGGCGGACGCAGGAAATCAAGAACCGCGTCCTCCATATCTAAGAGGTGACTTGACTTGCATTATGCACAGATGCGGCAATATGACATTGCCAATGGACCGGGCATCCGCTCGACGATTTTCGTCACCGGCTGCTCACGCCACTGCTTCAACTGTTTCAACCCGGAATACCAGGACCCCAGGGCCGGACAGGAATGGACGGACAAGGAAATGGAACAGCTCCTGTCCTGGCTCAGCGCCCCGACCAACAGCGGCCTGACCCTCCTGGGCGGGGAACCCATGGAAAACACCGACGGCCTGACGCAGATCGTCCAAAACGTCAAACAAGCCATGCCCGATAAATCGGTCTGGGTCTACTCGGGCTTCACCTATGACGAAATCATCCAGGACCCGCAGAAAAAAGCCCTCTTGGACGTCTGTGACGTCCTCGTCGACGGCCCCTTCGTCGACGACCTGAAAGACCCGGGCCTCTACTTCCGCGGTTCCTCGAACCAGCGCGTCATCGACCTCAAAGCGACAAGAACCAGCGGCCAGATCACCCTGGTATGGCCCGACGGCCGCTGATGACAAATAATTAATAAAAATTATCCGTTGATATTATTTACAATGGAAGCCTTTCCTGCTATAATAACTGTAGGGGCGACCACGTGGGGCGCCCGCCACAGACGTGTGGTGCTATCCGTTACCGTATAAATGGAATGCTTTGCGGTCTGCCAGGCTGGCGATTTTGTTCGACGGCCTTGAATTTCAAAAAAGGAGGGCTTCTCATGGTTGTTGAATCGGTGAAAAAAGTTAAGAATATCGTCTCTGAAGTCTTTAAAGGCTATGCCAGCAATTCCAGCGGCGGCTGCTGCGGCGTATCCCTTCCACCGGAAGAACAGCGCCAGCTCAAACGCTTGAAGGAAGGGGCCCAGGCCGAAAAGAAAGATTGACAGGGGCTGTAAAAACAGCTACACTAAGGATATAAGAACAAGACGCACGACGGGGACACCACCTAAGGTGTCAGACGTCGTGCGTTTTTATTTTGTTACGAGGGGTGTATACCATGCAGTTAGTATTGAATGGAAAGAAAATGAATTGTCCCTGTGACCACCTGGAAGACCTGAAAGCCGCCTACGGCAGCGGTCAGGAAATCATCATCGTCAACGGCTTTGCCACGACAGAGAACTTAGCCTTGAAAGAGGGCGATGAAATCTATTTCATCCCCAAAGACCGCCTGCCGCCGAAAGAAGCCCTGGAAGGCATGATGTGTTCCCGCCATACGCCGAAAGTCCACCAGAAAGTCAGCGCCGGCCGCGTCGCCATCTGCGGCCTCGGCGGCCTGGGGTCCAACGCCGCCGTCTACCTGGCCCGGACCGGTGTCGGCCATCTGCACCTCATCGACTTCGATACCGTCGATGCCAGCAATCTCAACCGCCAGTCCTACATGGTCCGCGACCTGGGCCAGCGCAAGACCGACGCCCTGGCCCGGCAGATTGCCGACATCAATCCCTTCATCGACGTCCGCACGGACTTCGTCCGCCTCACTGAAGACAACGTGCTGACCATCCTGAAAGACGACCAGGTCATCTGCGAGGCCTTCGACAACCCCGATGCCAAGACCATGCTCGTCCACACCATCCTGGAACAATGTCCCGATAAATACATCGTCTCCGCCTCAGGCATGGCCGGCTACGGCGACAGCAACGCCATCGAAACAAAAAAAATCACCAGCCACTTCTACATCTGCGGCGACCAGACAAGGAACGCCAAACCCGGCCGCGGCCTCATGGCCCCCAGAGTCGCCATCTGCGCCGGCCACGAAGCCAATTTGATCCTAAAACTCCTGGTCGACGTCTTATAAATGCCTCTCCTCATAGGAGAGGTGGCCCGCAGAGCCGGAGAGGTTTAATAATTTTTTAGAGCCCGTTACATTTATCATGTGCGGGCTCTTTCTCTTCATAGTTTGTAGTACAGAATTTGTAGTTTTCAGCGAAAACCTTTAAATTTAAATCTATCCGATAACAACTAACTGCTAGCCACTAACAACTTAAAAGGGCTTGTCGTCATGCGACAAGCCCTTTTTTGGGCTGTTTATGACTCAATACAAAATAACATGAATGGCTTAGCAATCACATTTTCAGACATCCAATGGCGAAAGTGTAACGCGTTACCTTTATAAGACTAGAAAAGAAAAAGAAGAGAGGAGAAAAAAGTTATAGTAAAATACATAAAAACTTAATGATTTCAAATGGCTTATCTAATATTAATCGATGCTGAATAGAAAATAATAAACAAAAAAATGCAATATGACTTTTATGCCGTAAAAGATAAATTGAAAAAGCAGCCTTTTGGCAAAAAAAGATAAAAAAAGTTCGGACGATTGGCGTTTTTTTTGTCTTATATAAGTAGAGGGGTAATTCAGAAAGACAAACCCCAAGATGCAGAAAGAGGTGCTAGCAATGAAACGACTGCAATGGCTGAAAACCAGGACCGGCTTATTCTCAGATCCCCGTATCTTATTCTTGATAAACCAACCTAACGGCGATTCATACATCGTATTTTGGTTTTTCTTGAAGGATATGGCCGGAACGATTAACGACAACGGGTATGTCTACGTATCGGGTCGGGAAGCCATGACGACGCAGCTCATTGCCAAATGCCTGCACCGCCGCCGGCCCTTCATTGAAAAAGGACTGGCATTGCTGGAAAGACTGGAACTCATCGAACGCGACGAAAGCGGTCTTATCCGCATTGCCATCTGGGATGAGCTGCAGGATTTCCAACGCGACGAGAAGCGGCGGGAACAGACGCGCGAACGGGTACAGCGCTACCGTGAGAGGCAGCGTCAATCTCAGCCGGAAGATAGCTCAGTGGATGCGGCGCCTGTCGTGACGGAAACGATGAATCCGCCGGAAGAATCAGAAGCAGAAGCGGCGACATCCGACGGAAATCCCCCTGCGGCAGAAGAAACGTCGGTCTATGACGGTGAACCTGTGACGACGCCGAAAGCAATGCGTGACTACGCCTCGGTACAGAAATACCAGGAGCTTTTCGGACCCATGCAGGGAGAATTCGCCAAGAAGCTCATTGATTTAGAGAAAATGTGGGGCAGCGAGGCAACCTGTATCGCTATCGAACTGGCCCATGAAAATAAAGTCAATAACATTCGGTATATTCAGGCCATTTTAAAGAACAGCAATGGACGGCCCATGAGAAAGGAAGATGAATATGAACGTAAGCAGAGAGAATGTTACGAGCACATTGATGCGGTGTTACGCGAGGCCCGGAGAGAAAAACTGCAACGACTACAATCTGAAGATGCTCGAAGAAATGCTGCCCGAAACGATGACGGCGAAGGAAGCGGAATCTCTTTTGCATCGCTTGCTAAAACGATGTAAATATGAGCCGTCCATTGCCGAAGTCATGGATGAATGGTATGCCATCCTTCGCGAAAACCGCCGCCCCGAAGCTTTTCATGCCGGACCAGCCCGGACTGTGCCCCAGCGCCATATCAACCAGCTGAAAGACACGCGGCAGGCTTTACTGGAAGGGCGTCCCATCGAAGGGATGAACTTATCTAAAGAACTCATCCGCTTCGCCCGCAGCTTTTTCCCGGAAATCAGTTTGGCAGTCATCGAACGGAACCAGTTGGAAATCTCTAACTGCATGACCGACCGTCAGAAAGATTTGGAACGGAAAGACGGCTATATGACCTATATGAAACTCGATAAAAACGGCGTCATTACGCTGTATATGTCTAAAATTCAATAACAGAAAGGAGTGCGCTATGAACCGGATACTACGATTTTTGAGGAACCTCGATAAGAGGAAATTAATCTTCATCTTGCAGAGAGCCAGTGCCGTATTGCTGCCGATTAGGCCATATCCGGACTGCGGCTGCAATGGGCGTTGCCCATGCCCGGCCGTGAAACACAGGCCCATGCAGGGCATCGCCATCGGAGGAACAACCGCCAGTGTCCACATGAGACAATAATTGGGATTCGCAGGCCGCAGTTCGCAGGCGGCAGTTCGCCTCAGAATCAGATGCGGCGTTCCGCCGCGACAGACTCAAATTGACAACATCGCTTCGGGAAGCCCTCAGCTCGTAAAGATAGCCCCAATCGGGGTTGCGTAGGGGCCGTCCCAAGCCTTTTTGGCCCGTCAGGTGCCGACCAACGGAAGGCGCAGGACGGCTGCCAAAACGGACAGCCGTGGCTGGGCGGCCCGCAGCGAGATTCCATCACAGCCCGTTTTGGTATAATGATGGTTTTTTACGAGTAACGAACCACGAGCCACGGCTTTTTCCGAAGCGTCCTGCGAACTGCGACTTGCGAACTGCGGTCGTAAGGCCATATTTATCGAAAGGAGAGTTATGAAAGTCTATTTAAATGCCGGTCATGACCGGGACCTTGATCCGGGCGCCGTCAATCGCCGCTTGCATTTGTGTGAATGTGATGCGGCTTATGAATTGGCTTTGGGCGTCCAGCAATATTTAGAACGAAATGGAATCGCGGTCGTCTTTGGTCAGGACGATGACCTATACCATATCTGCGACCAGGCGAATCAGGCCGAATGTGACCTCTTTGTATCCATTCACTTCAATGCCTACAACGGCAGGGCCAGTGGTACGGAAACGCTCATTTCCGGGTCCACAGGCAGCCTCATGCTGGGGCACTGCATCCAGTCTAACTTAAAGGCTGTCCTCAGTCTGCCGAATCGAGGGCTTAAAGAGCGGCCGGGACTCTTTGTCCTGCGCAATACCATCATGCCTGCCGTCCTCGTCGAAGTCTGCTTCATCGACAACGACTTCGACTGGCGCCGTTACGACGCCCATCGCGACGAAGCGGCCCAGGCCATCGCAACGGGCATCATGCAGTACCCGTACCAGATGCAGGGCGCTCAGGCGGCATGATGAACGCAGGCCGCAGTTCGCAGGCAGCATAAAAGAGGACGCAGGCGGCAGGTCGCAAAAAAATACACGGCCGAAGGCCTTGTGCGTAGGGGCTTCCGCGTGGGAAGCCCGCTAGAGAGATTCAACCACAGCCTATCTAGGTATAATGGCAGGCTTTTATGAGCCACGAAGGCTCTTCACATACAAAAAAGAAAGGAGGAATGAACTATGGCAGCAGAACGCAAAGCGATTTCCGGCAAGTTAAAGCTGGTCATCAGCTACAACGACGAAAATGACAATTTGTGCGAAAAATCCGTACAGATGCGTAACCTCGTTACCGGCGTCGAACCGGCCAACGTCGTTACCGCCGTTAACGCCATCGGCACGTTGTACGAAGACCCCATCACGGGCATCCATGAAATCGTCGAAAACGAAATTACGGCGTAAGGGAAGAACCTCTCAGTCAGCTTCGCTGACAGCTCCCCTACAAAGGGAGCCTTAAGCCTTCCCTGATAGGCCCTTTTTGGCCCGTCAGGTGCTGACCACAGGGAAGCACAGGGCGGTTGCCAAAACGGAGAGCTGAGCTGGAGGTGGCCCGAAGGGCCGGAGAGGTTGCTCTTCTCACAATACCAAAGAAAGGAGGATTTACCATGGCAATCAAATCGGAAACGAAGACGCTGCAGCTTACTTTTGTTGATGGACTCAGCAAAAATGTCAGCTACTCTATTTCCAATCCGAAAGCGGACTTGACTAAGGCAACCGTCGATACAGCCGCAAAAGCCATCGTCGACAGCAAGATTTTTGCGACGACGGAAGGCGGCAATCTGACAGCACTCAAGTCGAGCCAGATCGTAACCCGCAAGGTTGAAACGCTGGAATAAGCGTAGCATAATAAAGGTACCTTGGGCAGAATTTCTGCCCAGGGTATTTTCCATTTAAGGCAACATTAAAAAATTTTAATTTATGAAGAAAAAAATGAAAAGAGGTTTTAATCGAATTTTAATGTAACTGTAGTAAGGAGACGTGATGTAATGACTATTCAGATGCGACATTGTGTCCGCGCAGCTCAGCGCGGCGACAAAATAGCGGCAGAAGAACTGATTAAGGCTTTTAAACCCTATTTGCACCATCAGGCCAAGAAATACCAGCGGTTTTATCAGAATTTCGATGAGGCCTTGTCGACGGCCTATCATGGGGCCATAGACTGTATCTATCAGTATGATCTGAGTCAATCCGAAACCGTCACCGAAATGATGGTCGCTTCGGTACACAATCACCTGCGTCGGGAGTCTTACAGCCGGACCTGTTACTACCAGCGAGTCGAAAAAACGATTATGGAAAACGATACATTAACTGATTTGCCGGAAGACCTTGTTTCTGAAGATGCCTGTCCGGAACTTTGCTATTTAGAAGACGAAGTACGGACGCAGCTCTACTGGGCTTTGGAACAGCTGCCCGAATTACAGCAAAAATTCATTCGCCTGCACTTCATCCATGGCTATTCGTATAAGCAGATTGCTCAAAAATACGATTTCAGGAAAAGCACCGTCGGGGATTATGTCAAAAGGGGGTTGCTGAGGATGAAAATTTTGTTGGCAAACGATGAGGCAGCCAGCTAGGAAAAATAAATGAGCTCTAAGTTCATGATAAAATCTGTCATGAATTTAGAGCTTATTTTGTTATTTGGTAAACAACAAAATAATAATAAAATATTTCTCATATTTTTTATATATAGGCAATAAAATGCAAATATATTTGACAATACATGATAATAAGACGTAAAATATACATAGATAATTAGTTCATACTAGGAGTGATTTTTATGAAAATTAAAGATGATATTGTAGTAAAAAATGAAGAAAAAGAAACTAAACGGGAAAAATTTGTGCGATTAGCTGAATCACGTACAAATAAGATTCTTAATATATTGCAATTATTAGGAAATTGTGCAAATACAAATACTTATGATTATACTCAGAAAGATGTAGAGAAAATTTTTGCAGCCATTGAATCAGAAGTAAAAGAAACGAAGAAAAAATTCAATAAAATAGAAAATAAAAAAGAGAATCGATTTACACTTGAATGAAATAGGAGGGCGTTTTATGGATAATATGAACTTAACCCCGATACCGCAGAATTATAAAAATAATGTTGATTGGATTTTGGGAGCTTATACAGATGCGGGCGTCACATTTCCTAATGGCTTTCAGAAAGACGCCATTCAAAATGCTGTAGGTGCGAGAAAAACAAACAAGTGGAAAAATTGGAGATGCGATATATCCCTGGTAAAAACTAGAAAAGGAAAATATGTCATTGTAGAAGATTTCGGTACGGTAGGATTAACAGGTAAAATTATTCCTATATCAGAAATTAACGAGTTAATGGCAAATGGGGGAAAATTAGAGCCTGATGAAAGACTATCCAGATTCACATCCATGTTTAATTCAGGGGGAAATACGACAGGTGGTGGACTTTTTGGAGCCGGTAAGAGTGTCTATTCCGTTGCATCACAATCCTATACATATTACTATGATTCTCTAAGGGAAGATGGTGTGTACGTTGCTAATGTGAACAGATGTGGGCAGGTCCTTTCTGAATCTTTAACAAATGAGGATGCCAAAAAGTTTATAAGAGACGAAACAGGTTTATCAGAGAAAAAAAGTACAGGTACACGTATTATTATTGAAAAACCTAGAGAGGATTTGATTGATTCTATTCAAAATGAAACAATCGTACCGTATATTCAAGAATCGTGGTGGCGGATTATAGAAAGACTGAAAGATGGAGCTGCAATTTTTGTAAATGGGAAAGAAGTTTTGGTTCCAGAATTAATAAAGAACGCAACACATCATTTTGAATTACAAAATGCGGAAACATATACAGATGGATATAGGGTAAAACATTTTGGACTTTATACTTTTGATAATAAGAGAGATGACAGCTGGTCCGGTATTTCTTATTATCGTAAAGGAATGAAAATTGGAGACATTGATCTTAAGGATATTCCAAAAAAAATTGACGGTAAATTTTGGGGATATGTTGAAGTAGACGAACAATGGGAAGATGAGCTTTCAGGAATTGAAGACCGTGTACATTTTGGTGTCAGCAGAGGAAAAAAGAATACTAAAACCTTTCAAAATTTAAAAAATTATTGCAATAAAAAAGTAAGGGCAAATTTTATAGAATGGGGGTATATTAAAGACAAGGAAACGGAAGATAAAAAATTGCAGAATGAAATGCAGGAGATTGCAAATGACCTTCAGAATTTGTTTGAAAAACTTGGCTTTGAGTCATTGGGCAAGGGGGCAAAAAAAGGTGATTTTTCTATTCGTTGGCAGCATGTTATGTATCCGCAACTGGGTTCAGAAGAAGTCACTACGGATGACGAAATAAAATTTTCTGTTTTGATTAATAGTTCCTATGCGGCTGACAAAAAATTCAATTATAAGATTTCCGTCGTCGATCCTTCTACAGGGGATGAAGTGTCAAAAATTGATGAAAACGAAATCACAGTAGCTTCCAATGACAGAGAAAGAATAGATTTTTCCCATGTTGTTAGACCGAATAACTCTGTGCAGTATGCAGAAAACAGGATTGTACTCTTTGTAAAAGTTAAAGGGAGTGGGAAAAGTGCAAAGAAAGAACTGCCATTTTTCTATGATATAGATAAGCCAGACACTTCTCGTCCTCATGTTGGTTTGGCACTGCATGAATGTATTTTTCCCAGGAAGAACAGCCGCAGAGTAAATTTTGGCGAAATGTTACATGACGTGTCGTATTCTATTGAAAATAAACGGGGATCGGAATTAAAATATAGATTAAATATAAGTATCCATAATGCTATAAGTATCCATAATGCCAGTGTGCCTACCTGCGATAAAATTGTGGACATAGATTCTCTTAGTGGGGTTGTACAACCTTATGAACAAAGCATTACTGAACCGATTAAAGATATTTTTTTTGATCAGAAAGTGTATGAACAATATTTGACGTCTGGGCTGCTGGAGCTGCGAGCTCGTTTGATTGCAGTTGAAGATAGCGGAGAAATTGAAAAAGGTGACAAAATTACCTCATATAAATATAAAATTTATCTTAACTGTGATGAAAAAAACGGGTTTCAAGATTCATTTTCTGTTCGTAGTGTTGATGCACCTGAAGACTATAGGCGTTCTTGGTGCGAGACGGGAAATGGAAGGTCGATTACGCTCAATGTAGGGCATCCAGCTTATTTATATGTTTCTGATTATCCAGAAATTCAGCATGAATATATGCGAGAACAAATGTTGAAACAGTATGTCATGCTTTACCTTGAGGAAGGAAGATATGATATGTTTAATGTAAGTGGACAGCCTTTTACAGAACTTGAACCACAAGAAGCTGCAGAACTGGTATTAAATAAAATGGAAAATGTCTACTCTAAAAGTTTGAGGTGAGATAATTATGGGGCATATCGTATCAATAGATAAAGAGGGGCATTTAGTCTATGAAGGCCTTTTATCTTCAAAAGAGAAAGCCACTATTGATGAAATTTTAGATGCGCTAAAAAAAGAAATTCCACAAATAGAATCAGATTTGAATGATAAATATGGAAAAAGTGTTCTCTATAAATATTATCTAGGAAAATTTTTAGCTGAGCAACTGAAAAAATATAACATATCTATTGCTGAAAGAAGAAAATTTTGGGATGAAATAAAGACCTTTGCGACTAATGAAAAACGGGTACGTAATGAAGGAGCTAATGCAGAAACGCGTAGCTTTTATGGACAGTGCTATAATCTTGCTCAGCAGAATTATAACACTGTAATCAAATTATCCTGGCGGCAATGGCAGGATATCTTTGATCGGGTTGGAAATCGTGAAGATAAACGAATTTTTCAATGGATTGAAGGACTAACTGATAAAATCCGGGAAGATGACTGGCGGGAGTTTGAAAAGGGTCTTCATTTATATCTCAAGAAAAAAGATACATCTGTATTTTCGGATGATGAATTGTTTGAAATTTATGATTCTATTCTTTCTATGGGAAAATTCTGGAGAACAGCGTTTGCTAAGTTTTCAAAAGAACACCCGACCAGCGCAAAGATTAAAACAAAAGCCCGCAGATCAAAAAAATATCAGGCTGAGTGCTTTGACCTGAGTAGGAAGTTACACCATCCCCTCAATGAAGAAATTTTTACCAGTGCTTTTGAAGCGGCAATGAAATAATGAATGACGGAAGCGATTACATGAATGAAGTTTTCTTCATGTAATCGTTTTTTTGATTAAAGATAGATTAAAAATTGCGTTTCTGAATTAGAAAATGATTAAAACTAAAGAAGTAAAATCATAAAGCTGGTATACTAAAATCAATACATGTTAGAAGCAGTGATACTATTGAATATGCAGAGGAAAAAAAGAATTCCAATATGAAGCTAAAGAGGGTGAAATTATGATATGGACAGATGATTTTGAAGAAGACATTCTTTACTTACCAGCTAAACGGTATCAATTTAACAAACTTTATATTGTCACTGGCTTTACGGATTGTGAAATGATTGCTCAGCATTTGATTCGGCTGCACGACAGGCAGAACAATAAAGAAAATAAAAGAGCTTATCCAGCTCATATTGAAATTAACATGATATTGGGAATGTACAAAAGAAATGGAATTACCTTGAAAAAACATGAGAAAATCAAAGAAACACTCAAACAGATTAATCTAATAGCTCCGCAACGTATTCAGACAAATTGTTATTATATTTATCGAAATCAAGAAGTTCACTCCAAATTATATATTTGGACAAATGATAAACATAGCAATGGAATCGCCTTTATGGGGTCAGCAAATTATTCAATAAATGCTTTTCGGGTTCGGCGCGAATTTTTGACAAAATGTGATTGGCAGGAAGCCATGGCTTACTATGACTCAGTATTTGAAGACACTATAAGCTGTTTTAATGAGGAGGTGTTTGATAAATTGAAATTTAAAGAGAATATTGTTGTTCAGAATGATGATTTATCACTTTTTAATTATGAAAATCTCACATATGAGCAATTAAAACAGAGAAAACCTATTGACCAGTTGACAATATCTTGGCTGACTAGTAATGGTGATGTTGGAAAATCGTCTGGCCCTAATTGGGGATATCGGGGCAAAAAGGGATACCATCGGAATCTGAACGAAGCGTATATACCTTATAATAAAGCAAGGCAGAAACCTGGCTTTTTTCCGGATAGAAAGCAGCCAGATGACCTTAATTGCCCCTTGTTCAAGGTTGTAACAGATGACGGCGAAATTTTTTTTATGCGGATGGCGCAAGAGAATAATAAAGGAATTCATACGGCGACATCTAACTCATTATTAGGAGGATGGCTTCGGCGGAAACTAGGATTAAAACCTGGTTCCTTCGTGACCCTGGAAGATTTTCAACGTTATGGGCGTACTGATGTTACCTTTATTAAATATGCTGATGATGTTTTTATTATGGAATTTTGAAATAATGTATTTTTATGGTTGGAAAATAGTATCTTGATGATACTCGATATATTTTAAATCTGGTAGGGAGCGGCAGGGAAGTATAATGTGCTGTCCTTCATAAGCACAAATCCACTCTTTTGTTTTTTCGTCAAGATGGCGTTTTTTCTTTAACCTATCAGAAACAATAATTTTGTAATTCTTATCTAATGTAATATAGCCTTGATCAAAGGCTCTGTCATGAAGTGCATTGAGGCAGAGCCCATTTCTTGGATTTGCTTTTTCATTTTTGTCATCGCTTTTAGACCAGGGCTTGATATGACTTGCAATTAATAGTTCTGGAATGGATATTCCTGTAATGCAGCAAGTATTGTTATAGGCACTTAAAACAGCATCGCGAAAAAATTGCTGTCCAATGCGGTATTTTGCGGAGTATTCTATATTATGTCCCTCATGAATTATTGAATCAGTTATATTAGGGAGAGTTATTTTTAAAGATTCATTAATTTGTGCCAATGTATCGAACTCCATGGCGTATTTTTTCCATACATATTCATCCATCTTACTTCCATGCGGTAATCCTGTTTTATTCTCTCGTTGTAATGTCTTATCAAAGTGAGCTAAATTACACATTTTCATTGCAAGTGCCGAAGGCGTTCTGTTTAATTTTTCTGCGACAGCTATGATGGAGGGATTATTCTTATCTATTTTTCCAAAAGGAATTTTATAATAAAGAGCTAAAGCGATGCAGGTTTCTTCTTCATTCCAATTACGCCGATTCATAAATATTACCTTCTTTGTTATGTTCCTTTTAATGACAATAGGCCATTGTATTTTTTATTATACCAAAGTGGAGACTATGAATAAAATAATTTTATTTTTTATTGAGGTGGCCAAACGTTCGATTGTATGATATAATAATCTAGTGAATGAATGTGCTGCAATAATGCTGCAATTAAAACATATTATTAATTTAATCAAAGAGGAAAGGAGGATATAGATGTTATTTCAGATGGGAGAATTGTTTTGTGGTCCAGGCGGCTTAGCCTGCGGAGCTTTACATGCGAATGTAGAAGGGCATCCTGAGTTACGAATCGAACATGCTTGGGCCAATGACTACGATGAAGCTACGTGTGCAACATACAGACATAATATTTGTAAAGATGATGAATCTCAGAGTGTATATTGTGGAGATGTCCGCAAATTAGATATAAGCCGAGATAACCCTTTATTTAGCGAACATCCTTTTAATGCTTTTTCATTTGGATTTCCCTGCAATGATTTTTCTACAGTAGGAGAACAAAAAGGTTTTGATGGCACATACGGTCCTCTTTATACGTATGGCGTCAAAGTTTTGCGGATATTTCAGCCGGCGTGGTTTTTAGCAGAAAATGTTAGTGGCCTTTCAAGTGCCAATAAAGGCGGCGCACTTCCTAAAATCATGGCGGACCTTCATGATGCTGGATACAATCTTTTTCCACATTTATATAAGTTTGAAGAATATGGAGTTCCGCAAGCACGGCATCGTATTATTATTGTAGGTATACGCAAGGATTTTCCCTATACCTTCTTTCCGCCGGTTCCTACAACGCCAGATATTCATGATTATAGAACAAGCCGCCAAGCATTGGAAGAACCACCGATTCCAGCAGATGCTGCTAATAACGAATTGCCACGCATGTCAGAGGTTGTGGTTGAACGATTAAAATATATAAAACCTGGGCAGAACGCTTTTAATGCTGAATTGCCACCGCATCTCCAACTTCATATCAAGGGTGCGCGTATCAGTCAGATTTACAGACGCCTTGATCCGGATAAACCATCTTATACTGTAACAGGTTCAGGTGGAGGTGGCACCCACATCTATCACTATTCAGAAAACCGGGCGCTTACCAACCGTGAAAGAGCGCGTTTGCAAACTTTCCCGGATGACTTTGTTTTTAAAGGAACAAAGGAAAAGGTTCGGCGTCAAATTGGGATGGCTGTTCCTTGTGAAGGTGCCCGCCAGATTTTTGAAGCTATTTTAAAAACATTTGCGGAAATTCCTTATAAACATGAACACCAATGTAATATTAAATTTGATAATTCAACGAAATAGGATATAATAAAATTTTTTTACTTTAAGCAAAGCCGCTGAAAAGCGGCTTTTTTGTGTATATTTGATAAAATGACAAGAATATTGTACGAATTTGTTTGAATGTATTATACTATAAATATAAAAATGATGAGGAGTGATTTTTATGCCAAATGCTGGAGATGAATTGACTATAACTTTTACTTCTCAAGCGCCGCTTGCTTGGGGAACGCATAGAAGAAACCATACGAGAGTACGGCGAAGCAGAGAACGTTATATTCCGATTCCCAAACGTGAAGCTAGGAGATTAGGACTGCGTAATAGTAATTGTGGCAATGGGTTGGGAATTAATATTTTTAATGTAAGATCTACAGATGGAGTTTTTAATGGTCAATTAAAAACTGCTGGATGTTCTAGGAAGGGGGATGTTTACGCTAAGCAATTTCAAGGGTATGGGGATCTTCGTGCCTTAGAACCTTGGCTTACGAACCATCATGCACAAATTGGCGACCAAATTCGGTTTGTTTGGCAAAATTCCACGGATATTGAAATGACTTTTATTTCTCATCATGATTGATGGGTGGTGGGAACAATGCAAATTTTATATTCTAATATGCCACCGTTGCGTGTAAAAGAAGGACAAAAAAATTTTAATACAGCTTTTATGGAAGCGGCTAAAGAATCGGATAGGTTGGATATAGCTGTAGGGTATGTGTCCAAAGGCTCACTTTTAGAAATGGAACGCATTGTTGATGAATTAGGAATACAACAAGTTCGACTGAATATGGGAATGTATATGATCGAAGGCATTGCTGAAAGCACCTATCACACCGCTTTAGATGTGAACAAACGCTGGCAGGAAAAAGGAATCGGGAAGATACTTCTTGTACAGCCATTTAAGTATCATGGAAAGTTATATGTCTTTTATCGAAACAGCCATCCATTCTGTGCTTTTATAGGTTCTCATAATTTAGGAGCCCTGAAATTGGATGCTTCAAATCGGCGTCAGTATGAAATATCAGCAGAAACCAGAAATATAGAAGAAGTCCAAGAAATTGCCAGCTTCGTAGAATCACTAAGTCCTCTTTCAAAAAATATAGCTGATATAGGGAGTCATGAGATTAAATTGATTCGTGAAGTTAATACCTCTCTTTCAGGCGTTGAGTTGGTAAGCGAAGTCCCTGAGAAAAGTGTCGAACTTTATCAAAAACACCGTGTAGGCAATGTTTTTAAACTGCCTTTGAAGGTGCCTTCAAGAGCCGATATCGAATATGATTTGGCACATGGAACGCAGACTGCGAAATTCACAAAATCAAATATTAATGTCTGTTATGCGGCGCCCCGTTATGCCCGTAAAAATCGCGATTGGTATGAAACACAATTGACGGTTAGTGCAGCAGTCCGTCGACAGGAAGGCTATCCAGAAAAAAATCATCCATTTTTTGTAGTAACTGATGATGGCTATTGGTTTAAAGCTCATACCACAAGTGATGGGAATAAACAGTTTAGTGCTGTTGGGGATGAACTCATCATGGGACGCTGGCTGAAAGGCCGTTTGGCCGCTGCCGGGCTTGTTACGCCAGTCAATAATACGGGAGAAGATACAGAACGTCGAGGCATGATTACACGTGAAATGTTGCAGGCCTATGGGGCAGATAGTCTTGAGTTTTCTAAGACGGATCAAATAGCGCAGGATGAAGATGGGACGGAACTTCCTGTTTGGACGTTATCATTTGTATCTGAAAATGACGAAAAATCTTCCCATGAGGAGGAAAATGATTGATGGATTATCTTGAAGTTTATACGAATACCATCCGGAAACGCGGTAATGAAGGGTTGGCAAAAACGATTGAAAAAACGGCCGACGAAGTGGGTGAGAAATACCTTGCAGATTTTGACTATGTCAGCCATAAAATAGGATTGCTTTTTGGGAATGTACAGTCTGGTAAAACAGCGCAGATGTTCGGTATCATTTGTGAAGCGGCTAATCAAGGTTTTGCAGCCTTTTTATTGCTGACTACGGATAACGTCACCTTACAACAGCAGACTTTGCAGCGGGTGAAGGATGACTTGGGACATTTTTGTATTTGTGGGGAAAATGATGCCATGAAATTTACAGAAAATGCCCTGGCTAAGCCTGTCATTATTGTCTTGAAAAAGAATTATCGTGTTTTAAGACAATGGGCCAATATTATGCGCTCTACCGCTTTTATGGTTGGGAATCCGCTCTTTATTCTGGATGATGAAGCGGATGCGGCTTCTTTAAATACCTTGGTCAACAGCAATAGACAGTCAAGTATTAATCGGTATTTGGATTATATCAAGAACGAGGCTTCGAGCAGCATTTATTTACAGGTTACAGGGACGCCCCAGGCTATTTTTTTACAAACTTTAATGAGCGGTTTCCGTCCTTATTTCACATACTATTTTAAACCTGGCAAAGGGTATCTTGGCGGCGATTTCTTTTTTTCAGAAACTGGAAAAGATTGTATACGCTTGATTGATGGGTTGAAAGAACCGCTGCGTCAGGCGGTCTTTCATCATTTGGTTGTTTCTGCCCAGCTTTTAAAGTCGGGAGAAGCGGTATCCAATTTTATGATTCATCCTAGTGTGCAGATGAATGTACATAATAAATATAAAAAAGAAGTCGAAAATATACTGCATGAAATTTGTACTGACTTTGAAGATGAGGAAGTACAGCTTTCATTGAAAGAGGCCTATAATCGGCTGCATCCCAAGAAACATGAGCTGCTTCCTTTTGAGGATATTCGAAAAAAAGTACAGGAACTTCTCGATAATCATGCGATTAAAGTCCTCATTATGAATGGGAAACATGAAGTAGATGCTGAAGAATATGCGGCTGGCTCCAATATTCTTATTGGCGGGAATACGTTGGGGCGAGGCGTAACTTTTGGCGGCCTTCATACCATTTTTTATACGAGGACAGCTAAAAAGCCTCAGGCTGATACGATGTGGCAGCATAGCCGAATGTTTGGCTATGACCGGGATCCAGGGATGATTGAACTTTACCTGGATAATCGGCTGTATAAACTGTTTTGTGATATTAACGCAACGAATGATGCTATCATTGCTCAGATTGAACGGGGCATTGAAAATGTTAAGATGTATTATCCGGAAGAACTCAGTCCTACTCGGAAAAATGTACTTGATAAACGGCATGTTTTCGCTGTATCTGGGGGAACGAACTATTTCCCGCTCGAACCTTCCAATCATACGATAGAAGATTTAGACAAGTTATTACAGCCTTTTGATGACCATGAAGAAAAGTATCAGGTTTCCATGCAGATAATCAAAAAAATTTTGGAACATATTCAAACAGAACCAGAATTCCCTATAGGCGCCTTTTTATCCTTCATCAATATCTATATTGCGAGGAATCCGGGAGCACAGGCGATTCTCATTGTCCGCCGTGAACGTGATATTAAAAAAGGGTCGGGGGCTTTGTTATCGCCGAATGATTGGAAGCTGGGGAATAATATTACAGATAAAATGGTATTAACTGTCTATAAGATGACTGGCAATAAAGGCTGGGACGGTCAAAAAATTTGGGTCCCTAATATAAAATTGCCCGATAATGCTATTTATTATGACGTAGCGGAAGATGACGGATAGAGCGGAGGCCTATTATGGATGATATGACCAGAGAACAGCGTCATAAAAATATGAGTCATATCCGGTCCAAGGATACTAAACCGGAAGTCTTACTCCGCAAGGCGTTGTGGAAGCGGGGGATTCGATACCGCAAGAATTATGCAGCTCTTCCGGGAAAACCGGATATTGCCTTAACCTGCTATAAGATTGCTGTCTTTGTCGATGGGGATTTTTGGCACGCCCGCGGTCATCAAGATTCTCCTGGGGAACAGGTCGCATCCAATAAAGAATACTGGCAAAAGAAGTTAAGAAATAATGTGGAACGGGATAAAGCTGTCAATGACGCATTAACTGAGGCAGGATGGCTTGTGTTGCGGTTTTGGTCGTCCGATGTGATGAAACATCTTGATGATTGTATAAATCAAATCTTACAGTATATCCCGGATAAAAAATGAAATAGCAGAAAACTTGACGAAAGTATGTTCTATGGTAAAATGGAATCAAGAAAAGGGCATAATCTTTCCCGCACGCGCGGGGGTGATCCTGTTGCTGTACATGAATTTCTCCATTAAATGAAGTCTTTCCCGCATAAGCGGGGCACAATTTAAAGAGGCTGCCGCATTATGCAGGTGTTTGCTTAATGCGGCAGCTTCTTTTGGTATCCGGGGTATTCTCCGACTCAGATGCGGCGTTCCGCCGCGACAGACTCAAACTAACAACGACGCTTCGGGATGCCCTCAGCGCGTAGCGGGCCGCCCGCTGTTGCCATTCGTCCAGGTAACCGTCCTGTACCTGACGTGTTAGCATGTTTTGGGCGGCCCCTACGATAACCCCGATTGGGGCTTTTCTTTACGAGCCGAGGGCCACTCGAGGCGATGTCGTCAATTTGAGTTTGATGCCGCGTAGCGGCATTTGAGCCCGAGGCGGCCTGCGAACTGCGACCGGCGGTCTGCGGGGCCGTTAGGTTCCAAACTCGATGAACGACGAACGGCCTACGATGAACGATTTGTCAAAGAATGCCAGTGAAAAGATTACGACTCTGCATAATGATTTTGGGATTGATTTGACACAAGAGGGAGAGGGGGATTTAGCAGTCATGTGCAACTTAGGAGAAGGAATATACGAAGATGGCCTGATGAAAGGTAAGCAAGAAGGATGGGAAAAAGGCAGAAAAGAAGGGAGAGAAGAAGGTAGAAAAGAGGGCAAAGAGGAAGGCAGAAGAGAAGGCAAATTGGAATTCGCTCTCGAACTGTTAAAGGATGGGATGGCCTTAGAAAAAGTGGCAAAGTATAGCAAACTATCGTTGTCCATGATTGAAAAACTGGCCAAACAAAATAAATTGATTTAGGGCCAGTTAGCATGTTTTGGGCGGCCCCTACGGTATCGCATACAGGCGATGGGAGAGAAAGAGGTCACAGATTGCAAAAAAAATACACGGCCACGGCCTTGTGCGTAGGGGCCGACCTTTAACCTCTCAGACCGCCTTTGGCGGCCAGCTCCCCTATAAAGGGAGCCTTGTGCGGCCCGTTGCGAGATTTCATCACAGCCTTTTCGAGTATAATGGCAGGTTTTTACGAGCCACGAATAACGAGCCACGGCCGTTGCCACGAGCCGAGGGTTACTCGAGGCGGCCGGTGGGGCCGTCGGATTCCCACTTGATGAACTAGAAGAAAAAAAGCTTGACAAGGTCTGTCTAAATCTGTAAAATAAATAAGTAAGCTTTTCACTTGGACTCCATTAGCCCCGGAGAAAGAGCACCAAAAGCTTGGTCAGTTAGTTAAATTCAGGGAGGAATCACACAGCATGAAAACTACATTTATGGCCAATGCAGGCAACATCGAACGCAAATGGTTTGTTGTTGATGCTGAAGGCCAGACATTAGGCCGTCTTGCTGCCGAAGTAGCTAAAGTTCTTCGGGGAAAACATAAACCTACTTTTACCCCGCATGTTGATACAGGCGATTATGTAATCGTAGTAAACGCAGCAAAGGTTAAATTAACAGGTAAAAAATTAATCCAGAAAACCTATTTCCATCATTCCGGTTATCCCGGTGGAGCTAAATTCACTCAGGCCGGCCACATGCTCGAAGCACGTCCGGAACGCGTTGTTGAAATGGCAGTTCGCGGTATGCTCCCGAAAAATAAATTGGGTGAACAGATGTATCGTAAACTGAACGTTTATGCAGGTGCTGAACATCCGCATCAGGCTCAGAAACCTGAAGTTTTGAAGTTAAACATTCGCTAATTAATACCGGGAGGAAGATTTCATGGCAGTAGCACAGTACTACGGCACTGGCCGTAGAAAGACATCCGTTGCTAGAGTTCGTCTGGTTCCGGGTCAGGGTAAAATCACAGTCAACAAAAAAGAATTGAACGAATATTTCGGTCGTAAAACACTGGAATTGGTTATTAAACAGCCGCTCGTACTCACAGGCGTAACTGAACAGTACGACGTCATCGCTGACGTTAAGGGTGGCGGCCCGTCCGGCCAGGCCGGCGCAATCCGTCACGGCATCAGCCGTGCCCTTTTGGAAGTCGACGGCGATTTCCGTCAGGCTCTCAAAAAAGCTGGTTTCCTCACACGCGACCCGCGTGAAAAAGAACGCCGTAAATACGGCCTCAAGAAAGCTCGTAAGGCTTCCCAGTTCTCGAAACGTTAATATTTTTTCAAGATATTTTCGTCAAACCTATGCCATTAAAAGAGGCTGTCGCATGTGCGACAGCCTCTTTTTGAGTATCAAGTTTGCAGTTTGTAGTTGTTAGTGAAGGCTTTTAAATTTAAAACCATTTTCTACAAACTACAAACTCCGTACTAAAAACTATAAAATAAAAGAGGCTGTCTTCATATGACAGCCCCTTTTTGAACCCGTCCCGCCACTAGCCCAAGCGGCCTAAAGATGTTAAAATGGATAGGAAATAAGCTGTTTGCTGTGTGAAGGGGGAATCTGCATGTTTACGTATTATATGCCGACGAAGGTATTTTTTGGAAAGGGCTGTATCGCTCAGTCCGGCGAAGTGCTGGCTGATCTGGGACGCAAGGCGTTGCTGGTCACGGGGCGTCATTCGGCCAAGGTGAATGGGTCCCAGGCTGCTGTTGTGGAAAAGCTGGATGAATTGGGGATTTCCTGGTTCCTTTTTGATGAGGTCGAAAATAATCCGTCTGTAGCGACGATCCGCAAGGCCGCTGCATTGGCCTTGGAAAAGGGCGTCGATTTCGTCATCGGTATCGGCGGCGGTTCGCCCATGGATGCGGCCAAGGCCATCGCCCTGGTCTGCACGCAGGAGCAGGAGCTGGATGATGAACAGTTGTTTACCGGCCCGTACCGCAAGCCCTTGCCCATCGTCGCCGTACCGACGACGGCCGGGACGGGCAGTGAAGTGACCAAGGTCAGCGTCCTGACCAATCCCAAGGCCGGGACCAAGCAGTCCATCAATACGCCGCTCATTTTCCCGGTCTATGCCTTTGCCGACCCGGCCTTTACGGACAGTGTGCCCGAAGCCGTCACCATTGATACGGCCATTGATGCCTTGTCCCATGCCATCGAAGGCTATATGTCCACGGCGTCGACGCCCATGAGCGATGTCTGGGCCGAAGAAGCCATGCGTTTCCTCGGCGTCCATTTGACGGACCTCAAAGGCGACGTTTCGCCTGTCGTCCGGGAAGACCTGCTCTATGGCTCGACCCTGGCAGGCATCACCATTGCCCAGACGGGGACGACCATGGTCCACAGCATGGGTTATATGCTGACCTATTATAAGGGGCTCAGCCATGGCCGGGCCAATGGCCTGCTCTTGTCGGCGTACATGAAGCTCATGGAAGAAACGATGGCCGATAAGGCAGAAAAGGTCTGGGCCATCCTGGGCCTGGCCGGACTCGATGACTTTACGGCCCTCATGCAGGACCTCATGGGCGATACGGTCGACTTGAGTGATGAAGAAATCGAAAAATTCGTCACCATGACCTTGCCGACAGGCGGCGTCCAGCGGACACCCTACACAGTCACGGCAGAGTTGTTGACGGATATATACCGCCATTTGACGGTTTAATGAAAAAAGCGGGCCGCCCAGAACGGGCTGCCTAGCCACAGCTGTCCCTTCCAGCAACCGTCCTGCGCCTTCCGTTGGGCGGCACCTGACGGGCTGGAAAGGCTTGGGGACGGCCCCTACGAACCACTAACCACTAACCACTATTATTATCACAGGAGGATTTTCATGGCAGAATTATTAGCCCCGGCAGGCTCTTTAGAAAACGTACTCACCGCCATTGACGCCGGTGCCGATGCCGTTTATTTTGGCGGGAAAGGCTTCAATGCCCGCAAATTTGCTCATAATCTCGACGATGCTGAAATCGGACAGGCTGTCCGGACGGCTCATTTATTTGGTGTAAAAGTCTATGTCACAGTCAACATCCTCATGGCAGACACGGAATTAGAGGCTTTGTCGGCCTATTTGCAGCTCCTCGACTCATTCGGCGTCGATGGCATCATCGTCCAGGACCTGGCTGTAGCCGCTTTGGCCCGGAAAGTCGCACCGGATCTACCGCTCCACGGCAGTACGCAGATGACTGTGGCCGACTTGGACGGCGTCCGTTTCCTTGAGGCCAATGGCTTCACCCAGGCTGTATTGTCCCGCGAGTTGTCGGCGCAGGAAATCCGTTTCATCGCTTCTCAGTCGTCCATTCCCATTGAAGTCTTCATCCACGGCGCGTCGTGTATGGCCTATTCCGGCCAGTGCCTGATGAGCAGTTTCCTCGGCGGCCGCAGCGGCAACCGCGGTGCCTGTGCCCAGCCCTGCCGTCAGCCTTATACGCTGCTCTGCGATGGCCAACCTGTCATGAAACACGAGGCCTATGTCCTCAGCCTGAAGGATTTGAAATCCCTCGATTATATCGACGACTTGCTCGATGCCGGCGTCACGTCCTTTAAAATCGAAGGCCGCATGAAGGGCGATACGTACGTCCGGACCGTCGTTTCGGCGTACCGCAGGGTCATCGATGCCCATTACCAGAGCCCGCAGCAGCGCAAGGCCGCCCATCGCGAAGCGGCAGCCCTCCTGGAAGGCGCCTTTAACCGCAGTTATCAGGCCGATTTCCTGGGAGATTCTGTCAGCCGCCGCACGTTGACCGAACGCAATCCGTCGGGGCGGCAGACGGCTGACGACATGGCCGGCGGATTGACGCGGAAACTTTCCATCTATGGCCACGTCGACACGGAAGACCAGGGGAACCTGCGCCTGACCTTGTGGGATGAAAATGGCCATACTGCCTCGGCTGTAGCCGATTTCCAGCCCGAACCGGCCCGCCAGCGGCCGGCAACGGCCGATTACGTCCAGGGCCAGCTCGGCCGCCTGGGCGATACGCCCTTTGCCCTGGCCAGTGTGACCGTCTGGGATGAAACGCGCATGATCCCGGCCAGTGTCCTCAACGGCCTGCGCCGTCAGGCCGTCCAGGCTTTGACCGAGGCCATCCTGGCGGATTACCCGCGGCCGGCAGCCGGAAAGGCCCGGCAGCGGCAGGCTCCGGACAGGCAGCAGGGGGACAAGGAAGCCATGCAGCTCGTCGTCCGCTGTGACAGTGTCGACGGCGTCGTCGCCGCCGCGGACCAGGGTGCCGACGTCATCATCTTTGGCGGCGAATCGTACCATCATCATCCCTTCGGCACTAAGGCCTGGCAGGCCGCCGTCCAGGCCGCTCATGAACAGGGCGCGGCGCTGTGGGCCGGTACGCCGCGTATTGTCCGCGAAGAGAACCGGCTGGTCGTCCAGAACGAACTGGAACGGGCCATCACGGCCGGCGTCGACGGCATCTATGCCGGTGCCATGGCCATTTTCGCCATGATAGCCGACTTGAATATTACCGTACCCGTCCGGGCCGATTGGTCCCTCAATATCTTTAACAGCCAGGCGGCCCGGACCTATGCATCCTTGGGCTGTACGGCCATTACGGCGTCTGTCGAGGCGACGTTGCGCCAGTTGAAAGAAATGGTCCGCCAGAGCGGCTGTCCCATCGAAGCCGTCGTCCAGGGCCGGGCCGAAATGATGGTCACTGAGTCCTGCGTCATTTCGTCCTTTGCCGGCAAGGGCCAGAAGAAAGGCTGCCCGGGCGTCTGCAACCGCGGTGCCTATGCCCTGCGGGACCGCCGGGACGAAACGTTCCCTGTCGTCACCGACCAGTATTGCCGCAACCACATCCTCAACAGCCGGGATCTGGATATGGCGCCGTATTATAAAGACCTGTGCCGCGCCGGCATCGCCGCCATCCGCATCGAAGGCCGCGGCCGCACGCCACAGTGGATCGGCCAGCAGGTCAGCCGGTACCGCCGCCTCTGTGACGGTACGGAAACGATGCTCTTAGGCAGGGAAGACCAGACCGTGACGCGCGGTCATTTCTTCCACGGAATCTTATAACAACAGGAGTAATGCCATTTATGAATAAAAGAAGTATGAGGATTTTGGGATTCTACCAGGTCCAGAACATGCTGGTCCGCCTGGCCCCGTCCCGGTTGTCTAAAGAAATCGCCCGCCGCCTGAGACCGGTGAACGATGGCGATGTCATTGAAAAGAACCTGACCGATACGGAAGAAGCCGTCCGCTGCATGCAGACGGAAACGAGTACGCCCTTCGGCGGCATCGTCGATATCCGTCCGTCCCTGGAAAAGGCCAAGCGCGAAGTGACCCTCGATTCCCATGAATGTATCGATATCTGGAATAACCTCCAGCATTATGGGGAAATCCGGTCGTTCTTCGCCGAACGGGGGGCTGAGTATCCCCAGCTGGCCGAACAGGCAGAGGTCATCGGCGATTTTTCCCAGCTTTCTCATTCTTTCACCACTGTCTTTGACAACAACCGCCAGATCCGCGACAATGCGTCGCCGGAATTGATGCGCCTGCGCAGCCGTATCGTCGAACTGGAACGGCAGACCAAGCGCTATGTCAATAATGTCCTGCAGAACAAGGAATACCAGAAGTATTTCCAGGATGCCCTGGTCACAGTGCGCAACAACCGCTATGTCATCCCCATCAAGCAGGAATACCGCCATGCCTTTCCCGGCATCGTCCACGATACGTCGGCCAGTGGTTCGACGCTCTATGTCGAACCGCTGGCCATCGTCAATGCCAACAACGACCTGCAGGCCGCCCGCATTGGCGAAACGAAGGAAATCGAACGCATTTTCCGCCGCCTGACGGCCAAAGTGCAGCAGCAGTACAATGACTTGTATGACAGCACGAAGTGTGTCGGTCAGCTGGAATTCGCCTTTGCCAAGGCCCAGTTGGCCTTGAAGATGAAAGCCTGCCGTCCGGCTATTTCCAAGACGCGGGAAATCAGGCTCATCCAGGCCCGCCATCCCCTCATCGACGCCAAGCACGTCGTGCCCAATACCATCGTCATCGGCGGAGATTACCGCATCCTGCTCATTACAGGCTCCAACACGGGCGGCAAGACCGTTTCCATGAAGACCCTGGGCCTTTTGGTCCTCATGCATCAGGCCGGCCTGTTCATCCCCGTCGGTGAATCGTCGGAACTGCCCGTCTTCCGCGACGTCTTTTCCGACATCGGCGACGAACAGGATATTTCCCAGAACCTGAGTACCTTTTCCAGCCATATGAAGCAGCTTATCTACATCCTCAAGCACTGCGGGCCGGAAGACCTCATCCTGGCAGACGAACTCGGTTCCGGTACGGACCCGGCCGAAGGCAGTGCCATCGCCATTGCCATCCTCGATGCCTTTTACCAGAAAGGCTCGTATGTCATGGTCACGACCCATTACAATGACCTCAAGAACTATGCCTATAATACGCCGGGCATCGAAAACGGCCACGTCGAGTTCGATATGGAAACGCTGAAGCCGACGTACAAGCTGCGCATCGGCTCGGCCGGCAGTTCCCACGCCTTCAGCATCAGCGAACGCCTGGGCATGCCCAAGGATATCCTGGAAAAAGCCAAAGACCTGCGCAGCAAGGCTCAGGACATGAATATGGAAAAAGTCCTGACCCAGCTCAATGCACAGGCCAAAAAGATGGACGAAGAACAGGCGGAACTGGAATACCGCCTGCGCGAAGCGCGGAAACTGGAAGACGATTTGCGCAAAGAAAAGGACAAGGTCACGTCAAAGCGGCAGGATATCATCGACGCCAGCCGCCGCGATGCCGTCGACCTCAAGCGCAACCTCCGCGTCGAAGCCGAAAAGATTATCCGCGAGCTGAAGGCCCAGTCCAAGGAGGGGACGGACCGGGAAAAGGCCAAGGCCATCGACAAGGCCCGCCGGGCTATCCAGCAGATTTCCCTGCCTGAAGCGGAAAAGCCCCAGCGCGACCCTGTCGACCTGTCGAAATTGAAAGTCGGCCAGCAGGTCTTCGTCAACAACCTGGACAGCGTCGGCACGGTCGAAGACATCGGCAGCAAACAGCTGACCGTCTCCGTCCGGGGCATGACGGTCCGGGTCAAATTCAAAGACGTCAGTGCGCCGTACCTGGACGAATTGAAGAAAGAACAACAGGCCGAAAAGAAAGCCGCTGCCGCCTCGTCGTACCGGCCTATCCGCACGTCCAGCGTGGCCACGGAATTGAACATCATCGGCAAGACCTTCAGCGAAGCCCTGCCGGAAGTAGAACGCTTCCTCGACCAGGCCCTGGCTGCCGGCTTCAGTCCGGTCAAGATCATCCACGGCAAGGGCAGCGGTGCCCTGCGCCGTCAGATCCACGCCTTCCTCGACGACCAGCCCTTCGTCAAGAAATACCAGCTCGACGACGTAGAAGGCGGTGGTGCCGGCGTCACCCTGGTCTATTTCTAAGGAAAGTGGGGGGCTGTCGCACGAAGGTTTTTGCCATCATGCAAGACCCCTCTTACTTTATAGTTTGTAGTATGGAGTTTGTAGTTTGTAGAACGGAGTTTATAGTTTGTAGGGGACGCCCGTGGGCGGCCCGCCCCTACAGAAAAAGGAGCTGTCTTCGTACGACAGCTCCTTTTTTCATGTAATATTTCCTATGCTGACTACGCCATCACCATGGTCGATGAAATCGAAAAGGGCCATCACATCAATCAGCGCATCAGCGTCGTCGGGGCCTAAGTATTCCTGGATCTCCTAAAAAAGAAGCAGCCCACCTTGTCGTAACCACCGTATCGCAGTGGCTGCGGCAACATGAGCCGATAGAAGTCGTCTTCAACGTTTTTACCGAGGAAGACCGGATAATATATGAACGAGAACTAGTGGAAAAAGGGAATAGTAGATTGTGCGGTAGGGGTCGCCGCGTGGGCGACCCGCTGGGCATTTGGAAACGCTCTCCCCGAGTTGGAAAATCGCTCATATTCTGGGGCGGGCTTGCCACGTGCAAGCCCCTACTAGAACAGCATCTGGAAGTGGATGCGGGTCATTTCGTGGGGGTCCGGGCTGCCGGTCTTGGCCTGGCTGGCGAAGGACTGCATGACGCTGAATTTCAGGTTCTTGGCGACGATGTAGTCGGCACCGATGCCCCAGCTGCGCTGGTTGTCCATGTCGCTGGAGAAGCGCCACGTGAAGGGGTTGCCGCCCATGAAGGAGCCGTCGTCGAGGTCGAGGTATTCCAGCCAGGCATCCCAGCTGCCGGGCGTGTGGAAGTCGGCTTTGCCGTACTGGAGGGTGCCCATCCAGGCGTCGCCGTAGTCCTGGCCGTCGACGTTTTTGACACCTGCGTTGAAGCCGATGTGTTCGTAGTTGGCCAGGGCGCTCCATTTGCCGTAGTTGCCGCGGACGAAGTAGCCGGCGATATATTTGGCAAAATAGTCTTCACCCGAACTGTGGTTGGACTGATGAAGGCGGTTGTAGTAGAAACCGGCTTCGGAACGGGCGGCCTTGCCGCCGCCGAAGAAGGCGTCGATTTCACCGTAGCCCGTCTTCAGGCCATCCGTACTGAAGTGATCCGAATGGGCGGCGTCGGAAATCGGCTTCACCGTATCGACGCCGGGTTTCTTGCCGTCCTTGAATTTGCCGTAGCCCGTGGTGATGGCCAAGTTATCGTTGTGATAGCGCAGTTCGGCGCCGTCGAGGGCATCGAAGTACTGCAGGCCGTAGGCGTCGCGGCCGATGCGGTAGACGTCATTGCGGCCGACGCTGAGTTCCCAGTTCTTGCTGCCGAAGTTGTAGTCCACTTTGGCCAAATCGACATAGGGATTATTGCCTTCGTCAGAAGCGGCTGCCAGGGTACAGACTACTTGTTTCTTCACGAATAAAAGACCTTCTTTCTTCTCATTCTTTTTGCGTATGCAGAAAAGTGCATAAAATTATACATTGCCTCTAGTATACTACGATGTGTTATGACTGTGTGTCAAATGAGAAGGAAGTTTACCTTTTCTTTATAATTTTACGTGACTGAAGACTTCGCCAATCGGGTCGTGGAGGACCAGGTCGGCGGCGCTGTCCATGTCGGTGCTCGACTTGTTGATGAGGACCAGTTTATGGCCGCGGTAGTAGCGGACCAGGCCGGCAGCGGGGTAGACGACGAGGCTCGTGCCGCCGATGATGAGCATGTCGGCGTGGCTGATGTAGTACAGGGACTGTTCGATGACGTCGTTGTCCAGGCCTTCTTCATAGAGGACGACGTCGGGCTTGATGGTGCCGCCGCAGGCGTCGCACTTGGGGATGCCTGTGGAATTCTTCATGTATTCGGCGTCGAAGAATTTGTTGCAGTGCATGCAGAAGTTGCGGTGGACGCTGCCGTGCAGTTCCAGGACATTCTTACTGCCCGCTTTCTGGTGCAGGCCGTCGATGTTCTGGGTGACGATGGCTTTCAATTTGCCGGCTTTTTCCAGTTCGGCCAGCTTGATGTGGGCCATGTTGGGCTGGGCGTCGAGGGCCAGCATCTTGTCGCGGTAGAAGCGGTAGAATTCTTCCGTGTTGTCCATGAAGAAGGAGTGGCTGAGGATCGTTTCGGGCGGGTATTTATAGTGCTGGTTATACAGGCCGTCGGTGCTGCGGAAATCGGGGATGCCGCTTTCCGTCGATACGCCGGCGCCGCCGAAGAAGACTATGTTATCGGAATTTTTTACCATGTCGACGAATTTTTCAATATTTGTCATCGTAATTACCCCTTTCATACATTGTAGGTGTCTTTCAATAACTGCAGGCCCGACGGGGTGCGGAATACCTTGTCGCGGAAGGTGGCAATGGCTTCCGGTTTCAGCTGGTCTTCGTAGGCGTTGACCAGGAAATCGGCTTCCAGGAGTATCTGGTAGTCCAGTCCGTCGACACCGTCGTAGGTGTGATGGTGGGCGATGAGGAAGCAGACCCGGTCGATGAGCTTTTCGTCAGCACCGAGTTCTTCCAGGATAGCCCTGGCCGGGGCGGGTCCTTCGATTTCCTGATATTTGCCCGACGAGGAACCGTATTTTTCTTCGGCTGCGTGGATGCCGATGTCGTGGAGGACGGCAGCCGTGCGCAGGATGTCCTGCTGGTCTTCGGGCAGTCCTTCCAGGCGGCCGATGGTGTCGGCATAGGCGTAGACCTTGAGGAAATGATGGATGCGCCGGGCATCGCCGTGGTCGAAGGCGATAGCCTTCTGTATTACTTGTTCAATAGCTGTCATGTAAATCCCTGCCTTTCTGTTTCATTATACTACAGGGCCGGGAAGATAGGAACGGCCTGATACAAACCATCCATAGCCTATTGACAGATTATCACATCATACCGTATCCTTTTTATAGGACTTTTTTTAATTTTTATTTATATTTTTATTTTTATGGTAAGGATGTGATTCTATGATTATGGCTGTCCTGAACTACCTCGATGATGTCCTTTATTATCCTATCTTAATGGTCATCCTCATTGCAGCCGGCCTTATTTTTTCCTGGAAGACGCGCTGTGTCCAGCTGCGCCTGTTCCCGGAAAGTATCCGCGTCGTCATGGAAAAACCGACGGAAGCCGGGAAAGTATCGTCTTTCCAGGCCCTCATGGTTTCGACGGCGTCCCGTGTCGGTACGGGCAATATCATCGGCGTCTCGACGGCAATCTGCCTGGGCGGTCCCGGTGCCGTTTTCTGGATGTGGCTTCTGGCCATCATCGGCGGGGCTACGGCCTTCATTGAAAGCACGCTGGCCCAGATTTACAAGCGCCGCAATCCCCTGGGCCACAGCTACGGCGGTCCGGCCTACTACATTGAAACGGCCATGCACAAGCGCTGGCTCGGCGTCCTCTTCGCCTTTTCCCTGATCGTGACTTATGCCGGCGGCTTCAACCTGCTCTGCTCGTTCAACATGCAGTCGACGTTCCTGGTCTACAGCTTCTACGACCCGACGACGACGCCGTGGATCATCGGCGCCATTTTTGCGGCTCTCGTCGCCTACTGCCTCATCGGTGGCGGCCAGCGCATCATCAAGGTCACATCGGTCCTGGTTCCGCTCATGGGCGGCATCTATATCCTGGCAGCGCTCATCGTCATCGTCTTCCACATTACCAGCCTGCCGCAGGTCTTCGCCATGATCTTCGCCGATGCCTTCGACTTCCAGTCCATCCTCGGCGGCGTGTCCGGCTCCTGCATGGTCTACGGTATCAAGCGCGGCCTCTATTCCAACGAAGCCGGTATCGGTTCGGCACCGAATGCAGCAGCCGCAGCCGATGTCAGCCATCCGGTCAAACAGGGCCTGGTCCAGATGCTGTCGGTCTTCATCGATACCCTCCTGGTCTGCAGTGCTACGGCTTTCATGGGCCTCTTCTCGGGCGTGCCCATCACTAAGGAAGTAGCCGGTGCGGCTTACGTCCAGAATGCAGCTACGGCCGTCTTCGGCGGCTTCGGTCCGCTCCTGATTACGATCTGCATGCTGCTCTTCGGTTTTTCCACGCTCATCGGCAACTTGTTCTATGTCGATAACTGCATCCGCTTCATCCACAAGGGCGCGCCGTCCCACGGCTTCGTCAATACTTTCCGCATTGTCTGCGTCCTCGTCGTCTTCGTCGGCGCCGGCATGTCCATGGCCGCTGTCTGGGATATTGCCGATATCCTCATGGCCGTCATGTGCTTCATCAACATCCCGGCCTGCTTCATCCTGGGCAACACGGCCGTCAAGGCCATGCGCGACTACCAGCAGCAGAAGAAGGAAGGCAGGAACCCTGTCTTCAAGGCGGCTTCCATCGGCATTGATGAAAGTACGGTCCAGTATTGGAAGTAAGCCTCTTGACAAATGGGGGATAAGCCTTTACAATACGTCTATGTACAAGTAATTGTCACAAAAAATGAAAAGCGATGAACAAGACGGCCAGTGTCGCCTGTGCCTTTTCAGCGAACCGGGGATAGTGAGAGCCCGGCAAAGGCCGTATGCTGGCGGATCACTTGGGAGCTGCAGCTGCGAACCAGCTGCCGGGTCGCGTCGTTATTGCGCGTCAAAGTGGCTGCTCCGGCAGTCAATAGGGTGGTACCACGGTGATTACGTCTTCGTCCCTTTTTGGGACGGAGACGTTATTTTTTTTCACAGATTCAGAGGAGGAAACACAATGGATTACGGTAAGACTTTACATCTGCCTCAGACCGATTTCCCCATGCGCGGCAACTTGCCGAAACGGGAACCGGACTTTTTGAAATTCTGGCAGGACAACAAGATTTATGAAAAACGCTTGAAGAAACGGGACGGTGCGCCCAAGTTCATTCTTCACGACGGTCCTCCGTATGCCAATGGCAAGATCCACATCGGCCATGCATTGAATAAAGTATTAAAAGACATTATCCTCAAATATAAGACCCAGCAGGGCTGCTATACGAAATACGTTCCCGGTTGGGATACGCACGGCCTGCCTATCGAACACGCCGTCATCAAAGATACGGGCCTGAACCGCCACGAAATGGCCCCCCTCGACTTGCGTGCCAAATGCCGTGACTACGCCCTGGCCCGCGTGGAAGAACAGAAGAAAGACTTCATCCGCCTCGGCGTCCTCGGTGACTGGGACCATCCGTACCTGACGCTGCGCAAGCCCGTCGAAGTCGCTCAGATCGGCGTCTTCGGGGAAATGGCCAAGAAAGGCTACATCTACAAAGGCCTGAAGACCGTTTACTGGTGCCCGCACTGCGAAACGGCCCTGGCTGAAGCTGAAATCGAATACAAGGATGATAAATCCTTCTCCATTTACGTCAAATTCAAGTCCGTCGACCTCAGCTGCCATATGCCGAAAGGTGCCGATCCGGACAAAGTCTTCGCCCTCATCTGGACGACGACGCCGTGGACCATTCCCTGCAACGTCGCCATCAGTGCCAACGAAAACTTTGAATACGTCTGGGTACGCATCGGCGACGAATACCTGCTCATGGCCAAAGACCTGGTCGAACCGACCATGAAAGCCGGCAAAGTCGACGACTACGAAGTCCTGCCCGACGTCATGACGGGCAAACAGCTCGAAGGCCTGGTCTTCAAGCATCCCTTCTATGACCGTAAAGTCCCCATCATCCTCGGCGACCACGTCACTCTCGAAGCTGGTACCGGCCTCGTCCATACCGCTCCGGACCATGGCCAGGACGACTTTGATGTTTGCAAAAAATATGCTGCCTGGGGCCTCAAGCCGCTGGGCACAGTCGACGGCACGGGCCGTTACACCGACAAGGTTCCCGGCTTTGAAGGCCAGTTCGTCTTCGATACGAACGTACCGGTCATCAAGAAACTGGCTGAACTGGGCGCCCTCTTTGCCAAGAGCACGTTCCGCCATCAGTATCCGCACTGCTGGCGCTGCAAGGAACCGATCATCTACCGTGCTACGGAACAGTGGTTCGCTTCGGTCGACGGCTTCCGCCAGAAAGCCCTCGATGCCATCGACACGGTCAAATGGATTCCGTCCTGGGGCCATGACCGCATTTACAATATGATCCACGACCGCGGTGACTGGTGCATTTCCCGTCAGCGTGTCTGGGGCGTGCCGATTCCTATCTTCTACTGCGAAGACTGCGGCGAACACATCATCAACGATGAAACCATCGCTCATTTGCAGAAGATGTTCGCCAAAGAAGGCTCCGATACGTGGTGGATGCACGACGTCAAGGAACTCATGCCGGAAGGCTATAAATGCCCGCACTGCGGCGGCACGCACTTCCGCAAGGAAACGGATATCATGGACGTCTGGTTCGACAGCGGCTGCACCCATCAGGGCGTACTGAAAAATGACCCGGACCTCGATTATCCCTGCGAAATGTACCTGGAAGGCTCGGACCAGCATCGCGGCTGGTTCAACAGCTCTCTGCTCACGTCGGTTGCCGTCAACGGCTATGCTCCGTACAAATCGGTCCTGACCCACGGCTTCACGGTCGACGGCGAAGGCCGCAAGATGAGTAAATCCGTCGGCAACACCGTCGCTCCCCAGGAAGTCATCGAAAAATACGGCGCTGACGTCCTGCGCCTGTGGGTATCGTCGGCTGACTACCAGGGTGATATCCGCTTGTCGCCGAAGATCTTGAAACAGCTCTCCGACGTCTACCGCAAGATCCGCAACACCTTCCGTTACCTCCTGGGCAACCTGGCCGACTTCGATCCGGCGAAGGATATGATCGCCTACCAGGACATGACGGACCTCGATAAATGGGCTCTCCTGCGCCTGGAACAGGTCTTCGAAGAAGTCACCGACGCTTATGAAAACTACCAGTTCCACGTCATGTACCACGCTATCCACAACTTCTGCACCGTCGATTTGAGCGCCATGTACCTGGATGTCATCAAAGACCGCCTGTACACGGAAAAGGCTGATTCCCATATCCGCCGCAGCGCCCAGTCGGCTATGTACATCATCCTCGATACGCTGGTCAAGATCGTCGCACCGGTCCTGTCCTTCACGGCCGAAGAAGTATGGCAGAACATGCCCGCTGTCGAAGGCAAGGAAGAAAGTGTCCTGCTCACCGATTGGCCCAAGGCTCACAAAGAATACCTCGACGCTGACCTCGATGCCCGCTGGGCTCAGTTCCTGTCGTACCGCCGCGATTTGACGCGTGTCCTCGAAGGCGCCCGTAAGGAACACAAGATCGGCCATGCCCTGGACGCAGCTGTCACCATCTATGCCGATGGCGAAGACTACGATTTCCTCAGCCAGTGGCAGGATCAGCTGGCCACGCTGCTCATCGTCAGCGAAGCCAAACTGGTCAAAGGCGAAGCCCCGGCTGAAGCCGTTGCCGGTGAAGACCACGGCGACATGAAAGTCGTCGTCGCTCCGTCGACAGCTGAAAAATGCGAACGCTGCTGGATTCACAGCGACACTGTCGGCTCGGATCCGAACCATCCGACCCTCTGCGCCCGCTGCGCTGCCGTATTAAGTGAATAAAAGTTTGATATATGAAAAAAGGGACTGTCGCACGTGCGACAGCCCCTTTTTTTAGCAGTCAGCGGCTAGCAGTTAGCGGATGGTTTTAAATTTAGCGCTATCCACTAAAAACTACAAATGCTGAGAAATCAACCTCTCAGACCGCCTTTGGCGGCCAGCTCTCCTATGAGGAGAGCCTTTCGTCAAACATCATACATCAAAGGCAAAGAAAACCTACGTGATAACAAAAAGCTTTATATGAGATTTCTTTTTTTTATTGAAAATTTACGGCTTTTGCTTTATAATAAACAAGTGTATTCATACATTATACATTTGTAACATGGAATTAGGGTAGGAGGTTTTATTTATGCATAGTTTATGGAATGCATTGAACCGCATCAGCCTGATCAAGCAGATCATCATCGGCTTGGTCATCGGTATCGCCGTGGCTATGGCTTTCCCGGCAGCAGGGAAGGAACTGGCCTTGCTCGGCGTCATCTTCGTCGGGGCCTTGAAGGGCATCGCCCCGGTACTGGTCTTCGTCCTGGTCGCCGCTGCACTGAGCCGCAAACAGGAAGACCACGAATCGAACATCAAAGATGTCATCATCCTGTATCTCATCGGTACTTTTTTAGCGGCTTTCTTTGCCGTCATGATCAGTTTCGTCTTCCCCCTGACGCTGCAGCTCGACGTATCGGCTGCCAGCAATAAGGCACCGGAAGGCATTGCCGAAGTCTTGACGACGATCCTCAAGAACATCGTCGACAACCCGGTCCACGCCCTGATGACGGGCAACTACATCGGTATCCTCGGCTGGGCCTGCCTGTTCGGCGTTGCCGTCCGCCGCGTCTCCGAATCGTCGAAAGCCGTCCTCGATGACTGTGCCGACGCTGTCACGACCTGCGTCCAGTGGATCATCCGCCTGGCTCCGCTCGGCATCATGGGCCTCGTCGCCGACTCCGTTTCGTCCAACGGCATCGGTGCCCTCATCGGCTATGCTAAATTGCTCTGTCTTCTCTTAGGGTCGATGCTGCTCTTCGCCTTCGTCATCAACCCGATCATCGTCTACGCCAAGATCCACCGCAATCCGTACCCGCTGGTATGGAAATGCGTCAAGACGTCTGGCGTCACGGCCTTCTTTACGCGCAGCTCGGCCGCGAATATCCCGGTCAACCTGTCCCTGGCCAAGGAACTCGGCGTCAATCCCGATACGTATACGGTCACCATTCCGCTCGGTGCGACCATCAACATGTCCGGCGCAGCCATCACCATTTCCATCATGACCCTGGCTGCCGTCCACACCCTGGGCATTTCCGTCGACTTCCCGACGGCCCTCTTGCTCAGCGTCCTTTCGGCCATCGGCGCCTGCGGTGCTTCCGGCGTTGCCGGCGGCTCGCTGCTGCTGATCCCCATGGCCTGCAGCCTCTTCGGTATCTCCAATGATATCGCCATGCAGGTCGTCGGCGTCGGCTTCATCATCGGCGTCCTCCAGGACTCGACCGAAACGGCCCTCAACTCGTCGACAGACATCCTCTTCACGGCAGCTGCCGACTTTGCTCAGCGCGGCTATCCGGAACACCTGGGTGGCGGCCACGAAGTCAGCCATCAAGGGTAGGAACGCCCCTTGGGCGTTCCGCAGGCCGCAGTTCGCAGTCCGCGGTCCGCGTGTAGGGCGCCACGGATTATGACGAATAATGCAGGCCGCCGTTCGCATGTAGGGGCGCCACGTGGGGCGCCCGCCACGGATTATAATGAATAATGCAGTCCGCCGGCCGAAAAAGGACCTCTCAGACCGCCTTCGGCGGCCAGCTCCCCTATAAGGGGAGCCGCTAGCCACGGGCCACTAACCACTAAAAAAGGGCCTGTCGCACGAAGGTTTCTGCCATCGTGCGAGGGTCCTTTTTCTTGGTCAAAAACAACCTCTCAGGCCGCTTTCGGCGGCCAGCTCCCCTATAAGGGGAGCCGCTAGCCACGAGCCACTAAAAAAGCGTTGTCCGTCAGGACAACGCTTTTTTCTACCTTATTTCCCGCTTTCAGCGATGCAGTCATTGAGGTCAGCAATGAGTGCGTCGACGTCGATGCCGTGGGCACCAGCGCCCTGGCCGATGGTTTCAAAGTGAGCAGCCATGCAGCCAATGCAGCCGAGGCCGTACTGCTGGAAGATTTCAATGATCTGCGGATATTTCTGAACGGCTTCAATGATACCCGTGTCTTTTGTAATCTGTGCCATTATTTTTATTCCTCCTTGTCAATTCGTATCCGTACCGTTTTGAAGGAACTTCCGGATTGCATCTATTATATCATACTTTTTTTCATTTGTGCGAGGAAATACTTTTTTCCTCCAAGAGTTGGCCGTCGGGCAGGAAGCTGCGGAAGGTCAGGCTGTCGTCCGTCGCTTCCAGGGTCATGTAATTGTCCGTTTCCGGCTGGGGTGCGACGTATTCGTCGAGGCTGTGCTGTTTCCACAATCCCGGATACTGGACGTTGCCGGCGACGCCGGTGATGAGGTACAGCGGGCCCGATTCATCGCGCTGGAAGTTCCTGATATGGCCCCGGTCGCGGTAGGTGTGGAGATGGGCCGAGAGGACGGCATCGACGCCGTACTGGTCGAAGAGGGGCATCCACAGCCGGCCTTCGGGCGAGAAGCCTTCTTCTCGGGGCTGGGGCCGGTTGGCGAAGCCGTACTGGAGCGGGTCCTTGTGCATGAGGACGATTTTCCATTTCTTCGTCGTCTTGGCCATGTCTTCCTTGAACCAGGCCACTTCGTCTTCGTCGAGGCTGGGCTCGAAGTCAGCCAGTTCCTGGGACTGCGTGTTGAGGACGACGAAGTGGACGTCACCGTAGTCGAAGGAGTAGAACTGGTTCTGGTATTTTTCCCTGTCGATACGAGGCAGGGCGAAGAGGTGCAGGTAGGCTTCGGGCATGCGGACTTTCCAGTCCTTGTCATACGTTTCGTGGTTGCCCAGGAGGGGGACGACGGGGATGCGGGCGATCATGTCGCCGACGACGTCGAACCAGGCGTTCCACTGGTAATGGTCCTGGCCGTTGTCGACGAGGTCGCCCATGTTGATGAAGAACTGGGCGTCCTGGTTGCGCTGCCAGGCAGGTTGGGCCGTGGCGGCCCAGACGCTGTAGTCGCTGGACTGGGAATCCGGGAAGATGAGGGCCTTGAAGTCATGGCCCTGGGCCGTATGGAAGGACTGCCAGTCACTGCGTTTGTCGCCGGCACCGACGCGGTATTCATAGGCCGTACCCGGTTTTAGATCGCTGACGGCCGCCGTGTGGATGTACGTCGTCACGCCATCGTCGCTGAAGGCGTCACTGGAAGCGGGGAGCTGCATGAGGGAATCGTCGTCGCCGGCTTGGCGGTATTCGACGACAGGATTCTCTTCGGCGTAGTCCGACTGCCACATGAAGGTCCGCGACGTCGTGCTGTCGGCTGTGATGACCTGGCGGATGTTCGAGGCATCGACGGCATCCGTCGACAGGTAGTGGGCCGCCGCGGCTTTGGTGGCCTTGACGCCCTGTCTGGCGACGGTCTTCGTACCCGGCAGCCAGGTATAGGCACTGACGGCGGCGATGACGGCAGCGGCCAGGGAAAAGGCGATGATTTTTTTATATTTGGCTTTCATAGAATTCCTCCTGTTTTTTTTGATATAAGTCATTATAAGACATGGAGTCAACTCCAAGTCAAGCAAAAAAGAAAAACTTGACAAGGCCTTCGCTTCGATATAAGATAGATGCATCAAAAGTGATAGAGAACGTCCATGAACGGGAGCAAGTACCGTCATGATACCCTTGACAGCGAGCCGGTGGCAGTGGAAGTCCGGCGAAGAGGCCATGAGCGGGAATGGGCCCGGGAGATGCAGGCTGAACGCGAGTAGGTCCTGCCGGAACTTTCACCGTTACCAGGAAAGAATGCATCTACGTGTGCATATGAGCCGGGCAGTTTTGCCAACCAGGGTGGTACCGCGGAAATGACTTTCCTTTCGTCCCTAATGTGAGGGATGGAAGGATTTTTTTATTGAACAGGGAGGAATCCATCATGTCTATTATTTTTTCTGGCATTCAGCCGAGCGGCAATTTGACTTTAGGCAACTATTTAGGCGCACTGCGCAATTTCTCGAAGATCCAGGACGGCAACGAATGTTATTACTGCGTCGTCAACCAGCATGCCATCACGGTCCCTCAGGATCCGCAGCTTTTGCATGAACGTACGCGGAAACTGGCTGCCATCTACCTGGCTTCCGGTCTGGATCCGGAAAAATCGACGCTCTTCGTCCAGTCGGAAGTCCCGGAACACGCACTCCTGGGCTGGATGATGATTACCTTGTCCTATGTCGGCGAATTGGAACGCATGACCCAGTATAAGGACAAGGCTTCCAAACGGGGCGATTCCATCCCGGCCGGCCTGTTGACCTATCCGCCCCTCATGGCTGCGGACATCCTCTTGTACCAGACCAACTTCGTCCCCGTCGGCGACGACCAGAAGCAGCACATGGAAATCACCCGCAACCTGGCCCAGCGCTTCAACCGCTTCTACGGCGAAGTCTTCACCATTCCCGATATCTACCTCGGCCAGGACGGCACGCGCGTCATGAGCCTCCAGGAACCGACCAAAAAGATGAGTAAATCCGACGACAACACGACGGCGACGATTTACCTCCTGGACGAACCGAAAGCCATCGAAAAGAAAATCAAGCGGGCCCAGACGGACAGTGAAAACTCCGTCCATTACGATAAGGAGAACAAGCCGGGCATTTCCAACCTCATTGAAATCTTCTCGGCCCTGACCGACCAGACCCACGAACAGGTCGAAGCGGCCTACGCTGGCAAGGGCTACGGCGCCTTCAAGAAAGACGTGGCCGATGCCATCATTTCGACGCTGGAACCGATCCAGCAGCGTTACCGCCAGCTCGTCGGCGACCCCGAACTGGACGCCATCCTCGACAAGGGCGCTGCCAAGGCACACGCAAAGGCCAGCGTCACTTACGAAAAAGCCGCCAAGGCCATGGGTTTATACCGAAAGTAAAAATTAAAAATATGGCAACACAACTTAATACTTTATTTTAAATATTATATTGACATAACAAAAATAATAAAGTATTATACTTTACACATCGAAAAAATAAATAAAGCAGAGGCAACGGTGCCATCAGACACTGTGCTTCTGCTTTTTTTATTTTGTAAAGTCATCTGTGTTATAAAGGGGGAGTGCCATATGGCAGCGAAAAAGTCTAGTTTTGACAAAGTACTCAATGCCTGGGACGTCCTGGTCATCGCCTTCGGGGCAATGATTGGCTGGGCCTGGGTCGTATCGACAGGGGATTGGATCACCGGCGGCGGTGTCCTCGGCGCCATGCTGGGGTTCGCCATCGGCGGCGTCATGATTTTCTTTGTCGGTCTTACTTATGCCGAATTGACATCGGCTATGCCGCAGTGCGGCGGCGAACACGTCTTCAGTTATAAGGCCATGGGGCCTGTCGGTTCCTTCATATGCACGTGGATGATCGTCCTCGGCTATGTCAGCGTCGTCTGTTTTGAAGCTTGCGCTTTGCCGACGATCCTCGTCTACTTGTTCCCGGATTTCCTCATGGGTTACTTGTACACCATCGGCGGCTTCGACATCTATGCGACCTGGCTGGCTGCGGCCGTCATCATCGCTGTCGCCATTACGGCTATCAACATCATCGGTGCCAAGACGGCTGCCCGCCTGCAGACCATCCTGACGGCCATCATCGGCGGCGTCGGCATCGTCTTTGTGGCTGCTTCGGTCCTGACCGGTTCGACGGCCAACCTGGACGGCCAGCTCTTCATGGGCGCTACGACGTCGGAAATGGCCAAGGGTACCCTGGCTATCGCCGTCATGACGCCGTTCTATTTCATCGGCTTCGACGTCATCCCGCAGGCAGCCGAAGAAATTTCCGTATCCTTGCAGAAAATCGGCCGTATCCTGATTTTGTCCATCGTCCTGGCGGTTCTCTTCTATGCCCTCATCATCTTCGGTGTCGGCTATATCCTCAACCAGAGTGAAATAGCCCTGGCTATGAAAGGCGTCGGCAGCCTGGTCACGGCCGATGCCATGGCTGTCGCCTTTGGCAGTTCCATGATGGCCAAAGTCCTCATCATCGGCGGTATCTGCGGCGTCGTCACCAGCTGGAATTCCTTCCTCATCGGTGGCAGCCGTGCCATGTATTCCATGGCTGAATCGTACATGATTCCGCATACTTTTGCTAAATTGCACGACAAATATAAGACACCGGTCAACGCGCTCCTGCTCATCGGCGTCTTGTCCATTGTCGCTCTGTTCTTCGGCCGCAAGATGCTGGTCTGGGTCGTCGATGCCGGCAACTTCGGCTGCTGCATGGCTTACTGCATGGTTTCCATTTCTTTCCTGATCCTGCGCAAGAAGGCGCCGGACATGGTCCGTCCCTATAAGGTACGCCACTATAAATTCGTCGGTGCCATGGCTGTCCTCATGTCGGCCTTCATGGTCGTCATGTACATCGTCCCCGGTTCCGGTGCCGCCCTGGCTCCGCAGGAATGGGGCATGGTAGCCGGCTGGTCCCTGCTGGGCGTCATCTTCGGTGTATACTGCAAGGCCAAATACGGCGAACGCTTCGCTACCCATATCGACGTCGCCATGGATACGGAAGTCAGGGAAGCGGCCCTGCCGTCGAGTGAACTGAAGACGGTCAAATTGTAAATGCCTTCTCAAAGATTGTCTTTAAAATTAGAAAGTTAAAATAACACAGATTTATAAAAATAAAAGCAAATAACATATTGACAAAGAAAGTGTAAAGTATTACACTATATTCAACAAAGAAAATAACGGAGACAAGAGGCAAGGGAGCCTGATGGAACATCAGCTTTCCTTGCCTCTGTTTTTGTTTGGGGAATTCTTTGTTAGTTATCATTTCTTTATAAAATCATCAGTTTAGGGGGAGTTACGAATGAGATTACGCGATGTAGGATTGACCAAAGAAGAAATCAAAGCCAAAGTAGACAAGTACATGATCGAAACGTACGAACGCTTCGACATGATCGCTGAACGCGGCAAGGGCATGTACGTCTACGATGAAAATGGCACGCCGTACCTCGATTTCTACGCTGGTATCGCCGTCAACAGTGCCGGCAGCTGTAACGATAAAGTCGTCCTGGCCGTCATCGACCAGTGCATGGACATCATGCAGACCTTCAACTATCCGTACACGGTCCCGCAGGCCCTGCTGGCTGAAAAAATCTGCACGACCATCGGCATGGACAAGATTTTCTTCCAGAACTCCGGTGCAGAAGCCAACGAAGCCATGATCAAGATGGCCCGTAAATACGGCGTCGAACACTTTGGTCCCAACAAATACGAAATCATTACGGCAAAAGAATCCTTCCACGGCCGTACCTTTGGTTCCATGAGTGCTACGGGCCAGCCGGACAATGCCTGCCAGATCGGTTTCGGCGCCATGACACCGGGCTTCAAATATGCTGAATTCAACAATTTGAAAGCCTTTGAAGACGCCATCACGGAAAACACCATCGGCATCATGGTCGAACCGGTACAGGGTGAAGGCGGTGTCCATCCGGCAACGAAAGAATTCCTCACAGGCCTGCGCAAACTGTGCGATGAAAAAGGCCTGCTCCTCCTCCTGGACGAAGTACAGAGCGGCTGGTGCCGCACCGGTGCTGTCATGTCCTACATGAACTACGGCATCAAACCGGATATCGTTTCCATGGCAAAAGCCCTTGGCGGCGGCATGCCGATTGCAGCCATCTGCGCCCGCGAAGACGTTTCCAAAGCCTTCACCATGGGTTCCCACGGCAGTACCTTCGGCGGCCATCCGGTCTGCTGCGCCGCTGCTTTGGCCGAAGTCAACGAACTGTTGGACAAAGACCTGGCCGGCAATGCCAAGAAGATGGGGGCATACTTCCTGGAACAGGCCCGCGAAAAACTGCCGCATCTGAAGGAAGCCCGCGGTCAGGGCTGCTTCCTGGGGCTTGAATTCGACGACAAGATCAACAGCGTCGACTTGAAGCACAAATGCTTCGACAAACACATGCTGTCGACAGCTATCGGCGAACACGTCCTGCGCCTGGTACCGCCGCTGATCCTCCAGAAGGAACACGTCGACAAGGCCATTGCCATCATCAAGGAATCGGTCGAAGAATTGGCAAAATAAGTACACGTAACTGAGGGGTATGAGAAGGTGTCTGCCAGAATTGAGGGGTTGGCAGGCACCTTTTCTTAAAAAAAGGGGGAAACGAAATGAAACATTTCGTCATCACTATGGGATGTGAATTCGGCAGCGGCGGACCGGAAATCGGCAAGATGCTGGCCAAGTCGCTGGGAATCGAATACTACGACCGGGATCTCGTAGATAAAGTCGTGGAAAAAATCGGCGTAGAAAAACATCTCGTAGAAGAAGCAGATAATAAGAATTTCGTTCCGTACGGCATTGAAACGTCGTTGGGGACGCGCTATGCGAATCTGTCGAATAAAGTCATTTACACGCAGTTCGATGTCATCCGCAAGATGGCCAAAACATCGTGCGTCATCATCGGCCGGTGCAGCGACTACATCCTGAAGGGGCAGGATGATGTCGTCAACGTCTTCGTCTATGCACCGACGGAAGTACGCATCAAGACCATCATGGAAAAGATGAATTTATCCGAACGCCATGCGGCAGAAGTCATCCGGGATTATGACAATGCCCTCCATCGCCGGTATAAATACATCACCGGCACTTATCGCGGCGACCGTCACAACCGCCACCTGCTGGTCGACAGCAGCGTCCTGGGCTGGGAAAAGACGGCGAAATTCATCAAATCCTTCGTCGAAATGTGTTTTGAAGAGACTTGAGGGGGTATGAAAGATGGCTACAAAAAAGTCTGATTTTGATAAAGTCCTGAGTGCCTGGGACGTCCTGGTCATCGCCTTTGGCGCTATGATCGGCTGGGGCTGGGTCGTATCGACAGGCGACTGGATCATGGAAGGCGGCGTCCTCGGCGCTATGCTGGGCTTCGTCATTGGCGGCATCATGGTCTTCTTCGTCGGCCTGACCTATGCCGAACTGACGTCGGCCATGCCGCAGTGCGGTGGCGAACACGTCTTCAGTTATAAGGCCATGGGGCCCATTGGTTCCTTTATTTGTACGTGGATGATCGTCCTCGGCTATGTCAGCGTCGTCTGCTTTGAAGCCTGCGCACTGCCGACGATCGTCGCTTATATTTATCCTGATTTCCTGACGGGTTATATGTATACCGTTGCCGGCTTCGACATTTACGCTTCCTGGCTGGCTGTGGCTATCCTGGTTTCTGTCTTCATTACAGCCATCAACATCGTCGGGACCAAGACGGCAGCTATTTTGCAGACCATCCTGACGGTCATCATCGGCGGCGTCGGTATCCTGCTCATCGCCGCATCGGCCCTGACCGGGACGACGGCCAACCTCGAAGGTCAGCTCTTCATGGGGGCTACGACGACGGATATGGTCAAAGGGACTTTGGCCGTGGCTGTCATGACGCCGTTCTATTTCATCGGCTTCGACGTCATTCCTCAGGCAGCGGAAGAAATTTCCGTATCCTTGCAGAAAATCGGCCGTATCCTGATTTTGTCCATCGTCCTGGCCGTTCTCTTCTATGCCCTCATCATCTTCGGTGTCGGCTATGTCATGAATAATTCGGAAATCGCCGTTGCCATGAAAGGCGTCGGCGGCCTGGTCACGGCCGATGCCATGGCTGTCGCTTTTGGCAGCTCCATCATGGCCAAGGTCCTCATCATCGGCGGCCTCTGCGGTATCATCACCAGCTGGAACTCCTTCCTCATCGGCGGCAGCCGTGCCATGTATTCCATGGCTGAATCGTACATGATTCCGCACGTCTTCGCTAAATTGCACGACAAATATAAGACACCGATCAACGCGCTCCTGCTCATCGGCCTCTTGTCCATCATCGCGCCCTTCTTCGGCAAGAAGATGCTGGTCTGGGTCGTCGATGCCGGTAACTTCGGCTGCTGCGTCGCCTACTGCATGGTCGCCATTTCCTTCGTCATCCTGCGCAAAAAGGCTCCGGAAATGGCCCGTCCCTACAAGGTCAGCCATTATAAACTGGTCGGCGTCATGGCCATCCTCATGTCGGGCTTCATGGTCGTCATGTACATGATCCCCGGCTCCGGCGCTACCCTGGTTCCCCAGGAATGGGGCATGGTCCTGGGCTGGTCCGTCCTGGGCGTCCTCTTCGGCTTCTACTGCAAGGCTAAATACGGCAGTAAATTCGCTACCCACATCGACGTCGCCGTCGATAATGAAGCCGTCGAAGAAGCGGGCGACCTGGCTTTCGGTCAGGCCATGGCCGCTGCCCTGCACGACGTCGAATCCGATGCGCCTGTCACCTATGTATCGCAGCCGCTGAGCTTCTCCTTCTCCATGCCTGTGTCCGTCGTCTTCGGTGCCGGTAAGCGCCATATGGCCGGGGAACTCTTTAGGGCCTATGGGACCAAGGCCCTGGTCGTCACCGATGCCGCTACCAATGGGCGGGACATCGTCAATGAAGTCGAAAAGAGCCTGAAAGAGGCTGGCATTTCCGTATCCCGCTTTGCTCATATTACGGGGAAATCCCTGGATATTACGGCTGATTCGGCAGTCGACGAAATCAAGAAGAACGGCAGCGACTTCATCGTCGCCATCGGCGGCAATACCGTCATGGAAGGGGCCAAGCTGATTGCCAGTGCCGCTGCCCGCACCTTGGGCAGGGGCATGATGCCCTTGAATTTCGTACCGACGACGTATCACGCCGGCGCCTGCTTCGATGCATCCCTGCCCGATGGCAGCCGCGACAACGCCCTGCTGGCCAAGGTCGTCCTGGTCGATCCGGACTGCATGACCGGCATGAGCCAGAAAGACCGGGCTGTCTCCGGCTTCGCCGCCCTGTGCGAATGTATCCGGGCCTATACGGCGCCCGATGCCCAGCCGCTGACTGATGCCATGGCCCTCTATGCCATCGACATCCTGAATGACAAGCTCGTCGGCGTCTGCGGGGAAAACACAGACAAAGGGGCTTGGGAAAAAGTCGTCCTGGCCGGCGTCATCGGCAGCATGGTCAGTGCCGAAACGGGCTGCCAGGTCGCCAAAGACCTGAAACAGGCCGTCGCCAAGACGTCTTTTGCAGCCGATGAAGTCCTCCTGGCCGCCATCGTGCCCGTCGTCGTCGACGCCAAGGCCGGTAAGGATCCCTTCCTCTATGGCAAACTGGCCCGCACCATGGGCGGTTTCACGTCCGATGACTGCGCTGCCCGCCTCTGCTACCTGGCCAAGGCCCTGCACCTCGACCTGCGCATTGCCGACATGGGCGTCCATGAAGACGACATCGCCAACCTGGCCGAAGCCTACATGGGCGAAGAAGCGGCCGAAGCCGTCCGGGAAAAAGCCGCTGCTATGGAAGCCGCATTTGATTCGTGAAAATAGTTTGATATTTGACGAAAGGCTCTCCTCATAGGAGAGCTGGCCGCCAAAGGCGGTCTGAGAGGTTGATTTCTCAGCATTTGTAGTTTTTAGCCCGCCGGATATATGTAAGATACTTGTGAAACCGATTTCGTGAACGGGCGCCCCACGTGGCGCCCCTACAGAAAAAGGCGCTGTCTTCATGGGACAGCGCCTTTTTTTACATATACAAAAGATTTTCTTTTTGCCAGCAGGAGTTTGACAATTCTGTGTAGAATATCTTCTGTGTAGAATATCTTAAGATAAACTAGTTATATAGAGTTGCTTGGAGGTAGTCAATATGACACTCAGTTTATTTTGGTCGCGTTATACGCTGGAACTTCGGGAACAGCATCTGCGCGATGTCGATGAACTTTATCATTATCTCATTGCCCGGGAACGATGGAACTGGTTCCTGGCCAAGATTCCGGAACAGGCCCAGATCCAGATACTCCGCGGCCACAACCATGGCGAAGATTCCTGGACGTGCCGCAAGTGGCTCGACCACATGCTGGACTGGATCAAGGAGAACAAGCCGCCTGCCGTCTATGATGCCGTCATCGACAAGATTCATATGATTGAAGACAAGCCGATTGAAGAACTAGAAAAACAGGCTGCCCGCAACATTTCGCCGGAAGAGTTGGAAAAACTCCAGCGTGCCGGTTATTTTCAATGTATCGAGGCGCCGAACAAAAGTGAATGAAAGCAGGTGAGGGAATGACCTTTCTATTACGCATGATAACAGCTGCTGTCTTATTCTTTTCCCTGGCAGCTGCCGCACCGGCTGCTGTCGTGCAGGCCGATTCCGTCCGCGTCCTGCCTATTTCCGGTGACATCGACGGCAGCCAGGCCGCCTTTATCCAGCGCGGCCTGCGCCAGGCCGCCGAAGAAGGCGATACGGCCGTCGTCATTACCATCAATACCCTGGGCGGCCGCGTCGACAGCGCCTTGAAGATCCGCGACATGCTCATGGCATCCGACGTGCCGACTATTGCCTATGTCACGTCGCGGGCCTGGTCGGCCGGGGCCCTCATCGCCCTGTCGTGCCGCCATATCATCATGGCGTCGGGCAGCAGCATCGGCGCTGCCGAACCGATTCCCAATACGGAGAAGAACATTGCCGCCCTGAAAGCCGAGTTCAGCGCGACGGCGGCCCAGAATGGCCATAATCCCGGCGTCGCCGAAGCCATGGTCGACAAGTCCCAGGGCTATCCCGACTATGCCGAACCGGGGAAGATACTGGCCTTATCCGACGGCCAGGCCAGGGAACTCAACGTGTCCGACGGCTCGGCCGATACGTTGTCCGAAGCCCTGGCCCTGTACAGCTTGGGCGATGCCCGCCTGACCTATGTCGACAAGGACTGGCGTGATGACGCCGTCGGCATCTTGCAGAATCCCTATGTCCGCACGGTCTTCGTCGCCCTGATCATCGCCGCCTTGCTGGCAGAAATCAAGATGGCCGGCATCGGCGCCGGTATTGCTACGGCCTTCGTCTTCGGCGGCCTGCTGCTCCTGTCGGGCAACGAGTCCCTGGCCGACGGCCTGAAAATCGTCGCCGCCTTCCTGGTTAGTCTGCTCTGCATCGGCCTGGAACTGGCGTCGCCTGGCGTCGGCATCTTTGGCCTGGCCGGCGTCGTCCTCTTGTTCGGCAGCCTGTTCTTCATGCTGGGAGCCACGTATGAGGCCGTCTACATCCTGGCCGGCGGGACGGTCCTGGCCATCATATTGTTCTATATCGTCGGCAAGCATTTGCCCAAGAGCCGGCTTTTTGAAAAATTGACCCTCAAGAACCGTTCGACGAAAGAAAAGGGATATACGGCCCAGGCCGATTACAGCAAATATCTCTATGAACGGGGCAAGACCATTACCATTCTGCGTCCGTCCGGGACGATCCGCATCGGCAAAGAGCGCGTCGATGCCACGGCCAACGGCACGTTCATCGGCCGCGACGTCATCGTCCGCGTGGTCAAAGTCGAAGGCAGCCGCGTCGTCGTCGAACCGGAACCGGAACGCCATCCCAAACCCTGAGAAGGAGGTATCTTATGTCTATCGTATCCTTTTTGGCAGTGCCTGTCATCATCATCGTGGCCGCTGTCATCATCGTATCCCTGTTCCTGCACTTCGTGCCCATCGGTTTGTGGATTTCGGCCATGGCCGCCGGCGTATCCGTCGGCATCGTCAACCTCATCGGCATGCGCCTGCGCCGGGTCATCCCGTCGAAGATCATCCTGCCCCTGGTCAAGGCCAACAAGGCCGGCCTCGATGTCAACGTCAACCAGCTGGAAGCCCATTACCTGGCCGGCGGCGACGTCGACCGCGTCGTCGATGCCCTCATTGCCGCCCATCGGGCGACGATGTCCCTGACCTTTGAACGGGCCTGCGCCATCGACCTGGCTGGCCGCGACGTCCTGGAAGCCGTCCAGATGAGCGTCAATCCCAAGGTCATCGAAACGCCGTTCATCTCGGCTGTCGCCCAGAACGGCATCGAACTGAAAGTCCGGGCCCGGGTCACGGTCCGCGCCAACATCGACCGCCTCGTCGGCGGTGCCGGTGAAGCGACGGTCATCGCCCGCGTCGGCGAAGGCATCGTCACCAGTGTCGGCTCGGCACGGGACCATTCGCTGGTCCTGGAAAACCCTGATGAAATCAGTAAGACCGTCCTCAGCAAGGGCCTCGACGCCGGGACGGCCTTTGAAATCTTGTCCATCGATATTGCCGACGTCGACGTAGGCCGCAATATCGGCGCCCGCCTGCAGACGGACCAGGCCGAAGCGGACAAGCAGATCGCCCAGGCCAAGGCCGAAGAACGGCGGGCCATGGCTGTGGCCAAAGAGCAGGAAATGCAGGCCTATACCCAGGAAATGCAGGCCAAAGTCGTCGAAGCCCAGGCCGAAGTCCCGTTGGCTCTGGCCCAGGCCCTGCGCGAAGGCAAGTTAGGCGTCATGGACTATTATAATATGAAGAATATCATGGCCGACACGGACATGCGCGCCGCTGTCGCCCAGGCCGGCGTCCCCAAGACCCAGTCGGTCCCGACGGGGCAGGACAGTCACCACGACGACCGCGGTCCGGCAGGCCATAGTGAAAAGTAGGTGAGCCTTATGGATATGTTATGGCTCATCGTGGCCTTCGCTCTCATGGCGATCCTGCCGGACCTGCTGCGGCGTCGCCGCCGCTATCCCAGGCGGAAAGGGCCGATTCCCGTGCCGCCGCGGCGTAAACCCGCACCGGCCAAGGCGCCGGCTCCGGCTGAAACCGGGGAAGATGCGGCTGGGAACGAGATTTCCGCACAGGAAACGACAGCTCCGGCACAGCCGCCCATCGTGCCGGCTGCCGTGCCGGCCCGTCCGGCTATAGCTCCCGTATCGGTGCCGCACCGCGTCCGGCCCGCGGCCTGGAGCCAGCTGACGCCGCAGGCGCGGGAGCTCTACGCCGGCTTCGTCTGGTCGGAGATATGGCAGGAACCGCTGGCTTACCGCCGGCGATTAATTAAAAAATAGAGAGGATTTATGGAAATGATTCAAGAAAAACAAGTAGGTATCAAGGGTATCCCCGGTCTGGTCATTACGTCCGGTGAAAAAGCGAAAGGCGTCGTTCTGTTCTATCATGGCTGGTCGTCGCAGATAGAATTCCAGGCCGTCCGCGGCCGCATCCTGGCTTCCTATGGCTACGACGTCGTCATTCCCGACGCTGTCAACCATGGCCACCGCGGCACGCTGGACTATGAATCGAAAGTCGTATACCCCGATTTCTGGCAGACCATCTTCCAGAACCTGACGGAAGTGCCGGTCATGCTGGAATATATACAGGAAAACTGGCCCGATACGCCCATCGCCGTCATGGGTCATTCCATGGGCGGCTTCACGGCCTTAGGGGCTGTGAGCCTTTTCAGGGAATTCAAGACGGCTGTCGTCATGAACGGCTCCGGTTGGTGGGATGAATCGGACCGCCGCTTCCGGGCAGCCCTGCACATCGAAAAGCCGCGGGCCTACCGTTTCATACAGATGCAGTTCGCCGCCATGGATCCCTATACGCATATGGACCGCCTCAGCGGCCGGTCCCTCTTGTCCCTCCGCGGCGGTGCCGATGATGTCGTCGACGGGGCTGCCCAGGAACTCTATCTGGAAAAACTGGCCCAGCGCGATGACGTCAAGACCCAGTCCATCGTCTACGATGATCTCGGTCATTTCGTCACGACCAACATGATGGGCGATGCCGTCAACTGGCTCCAGGCAGAACTCCATTAAAGAAAAACTGAGGTTTGCTTAAAAATAATAAGAGGTAAAACCTTTTTCTGTGGAAAATATTAAAATAATTATCGACATACACTTTACAAATTTAAAAATACGAGTATAATGTATATATAAACAGAAACCGCAAGGGCGCGGAAACGTAAGAATCAGTAATCTTTCTGATAGAAATGATTCGTTTCCACCGTTGCGGTTTTTATATTTTTATTGTTATCATTTATAATCAGGGGATGTATAACAGGAGGGATAGGTATGTCAAAGAATATTTTCCGAACGAAAAGCATCAACCAGTTCCTGTCGGAAACGAAACAGGACGGCGGCATGAACCGCGTCCTGGGGACTTTCGGCCTGACCATGCTGGGCATCGGCTGTATCGTCGGCACAGGGATCTTCGTCCTGACCGGCATTGCCGCCGCCAATTACTCCGGCCCGGCCCTGGTCATTTCCTTCATCATCGCCGCACTGGCCTGCGGCTGTGCTGCACTTTGCTATTCTGAATTCGCCGCCATGATTCCCGTAGCCGGTAGCGCCTATACGTACGGCTACGTAGCCTTAGGCGAATTTTGGGCCTGGGTCATCGGCTGGGATTTGATTTTGGAATACACCCTGGCCTTGAGCGCCGTGTCCATCGGCTGGTCCGGCTATTTCGGCAATATCCTGACCAATCTGGGATTGGCTCTGCCGAAAGAATTCATTACGGCGCCGGAAGAAGGGGGCCTCATCAATCTGCCGGCTATGGCCATCATCTGGATCATCACCTTGATCAACATGAAGGGCATCACCCAGAGCTCCCTGGTCAATGACATCATCGTCGTCATCAAGCTGGCTGTCGTCGGCCTGTTCATCGCCCTCGGCATCAGCCACGTCGAACCGGCCAACTGGACGCCGTTCATGCCTTATGGCTGGTCCGGTGTCTTCACAGGCGCTTCGGTCATCTTCTTTGCTTACATCGGCTTCGACGCCGTCTCGACGGCTGCTGAAGAAGTCAAGAACCCGCAGAAAGATTTGCCTCGGGGCATCATCTTATCGCTCATCATCTGCACGATTCTCTACATTGCCGTATCGGCCATCCTGACCGGCATGGTCCCGTACTTACAGTTCAAGACGACGGCCGCTCCTGTTGCCTATGCACTGCAGCTCGTCGGCTATCATTGGGGTGCCGCTGCCGTCTCCGTCGGCGCTATCTGCGGCCTCACGTCGGTCCTTCTGGTCATGAGCCTCGGCCAGAGCCGTATCCTCTTCGTCATGTCCCGCGACGGCCTGCTGCCGCGCTTCTTCGGTCACATCAATAAGACGACCAAGACGCCGGTCCGCAGCTCCTTGTTGGTCGCCATCGTGTCGTCCATCCTGGCCGGCCTCGTACCTATCGGCATCGTCGCTGAAATGGTCAACATCGGCACGCTGGCAGCCTTCATCATCGTATCGGCATCGGTCATCGTCCTCCGCAAAAAAGCGCCGGACCGCGTTCGCCCGTTCCGCTGCCCCTGCGTACCGCTGGTACCGATCCTGTCGATCCTCTTCTGCGGTATCCTGGTCATCATGCTGCCGACAGTCACGCAGATCCGCTTCATCGTATGGCTGGCCATCGGCCTGGTCATCTACTTCGGCTATGGCTATAAGCACAGCATCATCACCAAAGCCCAGAAAGGCACGCTGAACGCAGCCCCTGCGGCCGCTGCTGATGAAACAGCCAGAGTACCTTCGGTCCACGAAGGCGCTCACTCCACTATTGAACACTGACGCATTCTATATATCGACAGAAAAAGACCCGCCCTCTCCCCTGGCCGGGTCTTTTTCTTGCCGTCAGCTGCCAGCCGCCCGCCCTTTGGGCGTCCCCTACGCACAAGGCCGCCGGCCGTGTGTCTTTTGCGGCCTGCCATCTGCGGACTGCGGCCTGCGCTCATTTCCATCGCCTGCATGCGATTTCGTAGGGGCCGTCCCAAAGGGCGGCCCGCTTCAGGATAGGTGTGGTTTCCCCAGCTAGCCCGCCAGGTACCGACCAGCGGGAGGGGAAGGGGGCCAGAACGGACAGCCGTGGCTGGCGGCCCGCAGGCTTCTTGTTAAAAAGCAACCTCTCAGTCAGCTGCGCTGACAGCTCCCCTAGCAGGGGAGCCGGGCCACGAACCACGAGCCGCGGGCCACGAACCACGAACCACGAGCCACGAGTCCCTAACCCCTAACCGCCAACCGCTAACCGCCAACCGCTAACCGCTAGCCCCTAACCCCTAGCCCCTAACCACTAGTCACAAGGCGGGCCGCCTAGCCTCTGCTGTCCGTTCCAGCAACCATCTTGCGCCTTCCGTTGGTCGGCACCCGATGGGCTGGAAAGACTTCAGGACGGCCCCTACTAGCCACTAACCCCCCATTTGTGGTAAAGTAGAACCATATCATCATTGCAGAGGGGAGCTATGAGAATGGAAAAAAAGAAGATATATGTACTGGCCTGTGGCGGGACGATTGCCGGCAAGGCCGCGTCGGCCGATGACCTGACGGGGTATGCTGCCGGTCAGACGTCGATAGATGAACTGCTGGAAGCCGTGCCCCAGCTGGCTGATTATGCCGACGTGCAGGGCGAACAGTTCTGCAACATCGACAGCTCGGATATGACCGAAGCTTTATGGCTGTCCCTGGCCAATCGGGTCCAGGAAGTAGCCGACCGGGAAGACGTGGACGGTATCGTCATCACTCACGGCACGGATACGATGGAGGAAACGGCGTATTTCCTCGACCTCACGGTCCACACCATCAAGCCCGTCGTCCTTACGGGTTCCATGCGGCCGGCGACGGCCATCAGTGCCGACGGTCCGCTGAACCTCCTGGAAGCGGTCCAGGCCGCGTCCTGGCCGGACCTGGGAAAATACGGTGTCGTCATCGTCATGAACAGCACCGTCCACAGCGCCCGCTTCGTCGAAAAGACCGATACGACCCATGCCGATACTTTTAAAGGCCGCCAGATGGGCTGCCTGGGCTATATGCAGGACGGCCGGCCCCGCCTGTACCAGCAGCCCCTGCGCAAGCATACGTGGTCGTCGGACCTGGCCGCTCCTAAAGAACTGCCAGCCGTCGCCATCGTCTATGCCTATGTCGGCCTCACCGCTGACGACGTACGCCGCCTGGCCCAGGGGAAAGCGGGACTGGTCATCACGGGTCTCGGTCATGGCAAGATGCCCGAACTGGTCTGGCAGGCCTTGCAGCCCTTGATGGAACAGGGGCTGGTCGTCGTCCGGGCTGCCCGCGCCCTGGGCGGCATGGTCACCCAGGTCCCGGCTTATGACGGGACGGTCACAGCCGATTCCCTGACGCCGCAGAAGGCCAAGATCCTCTTGCAGCTGGCCCTGGCCCACACGACGGACCGGGAAAAAATACAGGCCATCTTCGACGCCTATTGAGGCCTGCAAATCACGGCTCTATGCCTTCCCTAATAGGGCGGGGTGTGATAAAATAAATAAGATATGAAACATAGGTATGCAATCCATGTATCCTTTACGACACTGACATAGATAGGAGCGAATGAATCATGAACAAGTACAAAAAATTGATGGTCCTTACGGCCCTGACAGCCGCCCTCGGCACGTCGGCTTTTGCCGCATCGACGGGGATTACGGATATCAGCAATTATTGGGGCAAAGACGCTATCCAGTATTTTTATAACCAGCACTACATCAGCGGCACGAACGGCCAGTTCCGTCCGAACGAAGACATTACCCGTGAAGGCGCAGCTGCCATCATCAACAACATGATCGGTGAAGATTCCAAAGTCAAGACGACCAACTTCAGCGACGTCAAAGGCCGCTGGTCCGAACGGGCCATCGCCTCGCTGGTCGACAAACAGATCATGAGCGGTTACAGCAACGGCACGTTCAAACCGGAACAGAAGATCACCCGCGAAGAATTTGCTGTCATCGCTTACAACTACATGACTTACAAGGGCATGAGCACCCTCGAAGGGGCCGCTCCCTATGCCGACGAAGCCAAGATTTCCAGCTGGGCCCGTCAGGCCGTCGACGCCCTGGCTGCTGCCGGTTACATGAAGGGCGGCAACTACAACATGTTCAACCCGAAACAGTATGTCACCCGCGGTGAAGCCGTCAACGTTCTCTACCGCATCCTGACCGGCGTCAAGGAAACGACGCAGAGCCAGGACGGCCTGGAATCCAAGGCCTTCAAGGATATCAAAGACGTCTACGGCTCAATCAAAGCCTTTGCATCTGACGGCATCATGTACTGGCAGGGCGACAAGCTCCACATCGGCGTCAAAGACCCGAAGAACAAACAGAAACTGGCCGATGCCATTGCTGCCGACAAGGATATCCCGGCCGAATCGGTCTATGTCCAGAAATCGACGTACAGCTATGACGACTATAAGAACCTCATGGCCCAGGCCGAAAAGATTTACAAGGCTACGGAAGCGACGAATGCTACCGTTTCGACGGAACCGGATTACCTCAATGAAAAAGTCGTCCTCACAGTCAGCTCCATTTCCAAAGAAACACAGAACAACCTCAATAAAGCCCTTGGCAGTGCCCTTCGCATCGTCATTCAGTAATCGCAGCAGAGGAGGATTTCCATGGTACGGAATAAAATCGCTGCCATCCTGGCAGCTGTGGCCATCTTGTCCGTCAGTGCCGTTTCGGCCGATGCCCCTTATACAGACCTGGGCAGCCTGACCGACCGCGCGGCTGTCGATTACCTCTATGATACGCAGTGCCTGACCTTCATCACAGGGGATACCTTTGAGCCAAACCGGGTCCTGACCCGCGGCGACCTGGCCCAGCTGCTCTATAATTCGGCAGCCAATATCCCCCTGGCACCGGTGGAAGCGGCCGGTGCCCACGATGTGCCGTCGGGCACGGCTGGTGATGCCATGAACAGCGTCGCCGCCCAGGGTATCCTGGCAGGCTATCAGGATGGGAATTTCCATCCCGAAGAACCGGTGAGCCGCGAAGAATTTGCCGACGTCATCTACCGCTACTTGCAGTACAATCAGCTGGCCGACCCGGACCAGGCCGTCAAGCCCTATGCCGATGCCGCGTCGATTGCGCCGGCTTACGCCAGGGCCATCGACGTCCTGCACAGCAAGAACATCATGGTGCCGGCAGATAACTATTTCCATCCCAAAGAAGGCATGACCCGGGCCGATGCCGCCCAGGTATTTTACCGCCTCATGCACTCCGACGGGGACTATACGTCTCATGTCCAGGTCGAATCGCAGCTCATCAAGGCCATCAATGCCGAATACGGCTCAGTGCCGATCTACTTCCGCAGCGGTACGATGTACTGGGATGGCGATACCCTGGTCCTGGGCATCAAAGGCGCTCCCAGCAAATACTTGCAGCAGCGCATCAACACGGACGTAGCCAAGCCGCAGGCCGTCAAGATACGTCGCGTATCCTTGAGCCACAGCGATTACAGCCAGCTCATGAATAAGGCCATCCATTGCGTCGTCGACAACGAAGGCGTCCAGAACTACGTCGGCGCCCTGCCGGACTACGTCAATGAACAAGTCGTCCTCACTGTCCGCCATCCCGTCAGCAAGGCGACGCTGGCTGAACTGGCCAAACGCGTCGGCGCCGGCCGGGTCCGTCTGGAAACGGCTCCTATCGCCGGGAAAGCTCCCATCGTCCAGGTAGCCGGACAGACAGACACAGCGGAAGAAGCCCCTGTGACGACAGAAAACACGAAAAAAGAAACGAAACAACTCTATTCCAAACTCTTAGACGACGCCACATCGAGCGCCATCACCTCCGTCCAGAACGACGTGATGAAGTGATTTGTAGGGGACGCCCAAAGGGCGTCCCGCAGGTCGCAGTTCGCAAAAGGGACTGTCGCATGAAGGTTTATTCCATCATGCGCGGTCCCTTTCTCTTTATAGTTTGTAGTACGGAGTTTGTAGTTTGTAGAAAATGGCTTTAAATTTAAAAGCATTCACTAAAAACTACAAACTGCAAACTTAAAACTCAAATCACACTCCGAAGAGTTCTCCCAATTCTTCCCGCGTGTCGATGAGGTATGTCGGCTGGAGGGATTCCAGGAAGTCCCGGTCGCGGAAACCCCAGGTGACCAGGGCTGCGTCGAGGCCGGCGTTATCGGCCGTTTCTTTGTCGACTTCCGAGTCGCCGACGTAGATGGCGTCGTCTTTGGCACAGCCCAGGCGCTTCAGGGCTTCCCAGACCATGTCCGGAGCCGGTTTTTTGCGGTACATCGGCGTTTCACCCAAGGAGAAATCGACATAGTCTTTGAAGTATTCATCGTGCAGTTCCGATACGGCACCCTGGCCTTTGTTGGAGACGATAGCCATGTGGTAGCCGGCCGCCTTGAGCCGGCCCAGGACCTGGGGAATGCCGTCGTAGGGAAAGGTCGTCGTCTGGCAGTGGGCGCTGTAATAGGCGATGAACTTTTCCGTCATCGTCCGCCGCAGGGATTCCGGCGCGTCCGGTGCGGCTTTGTCGATGAAGCCGTCGTAGCCGAAGCCCAGGCAGGGACGGATGGCATCCTGCGTCAGGGCGGGCAGGCCGTGACGGGCAAAAACATAGTTCAGGCTTTTCGTCAATTCGTCCAGCGTGTCCAGGACGGTGCCGTCCATGTCGAAGACGATGGCTTTATATTTTTCCATGAAAAAGACTCCTTTGAAGGACAAAAAATCAGTTTACTCTTTTATTATACGAAAGTGCGAATTAATCGGCAATAGGGAGTAGCTCATGCCGTCATCTTATGCTACAATGGGGAAAGAAGTTTGATAAAATAGAGGAGAGGATGACATGACAAACTTTTTGCCGTACGCTATCATAGCGGGCATAGCAATCGTCTTTTTTGTAATTTGTTATATTATGTATTCCGGCGGAGGGCACTCCGAGAGTAGTCCCCAAACGGAGAAGAAAGGGAACACGAAGACGAAGACGCGCTACGACGGCGAGCCGCAGCCGCTGCGCAGGGTCCAGCACCGCAGCCCGGCAACAGTTAAGCATGCCAGACAATTACCGAAGGAAGCGGACGACGAAGAAACAGCCCCCTTGCCGCAGGTCCCGAAAATGACACTGGGCGAACGGCGGGAGCATCCGGAAGAAACGGCCTTTGTCACGACCAAAGGCGAAGCCGTCCGCCGCAATAGCCGAATCGTCTATAAAGAAGCTCCCAAAGCCCAGGAACCTCCGGTCCACAAGGGCCCCAATGCGGATGACCTCGATGCGACGCGCGTCCTGTCCCGCGATGAAATCCTGGAAGCCATGGAAAAGGTAGACAAAGAAGAAGCCGCTGCCTATAAGGCCCGCGAGGAAGAAGCCAAACTAGCCCGTCAGCGCCAGGCCGAACAGGAAAAAGAAGCCCAGGAACAGCAGCTGGCCCGCAACCGGGAACGGCGCGAACAGGCCCGCCGCGAAGCCGCTGCGGCCAAGGAAGCCAATGCCCGCCGGGAAGAACGGGCACGCTGGGCCGAAGAAGTAGCCCAGACCGAAGAAGACAAGCCGCCCCTGGCTGATATGGCCGCCATCGTCTCGGCTGACCTGGCCGCTAAAGATGGCGGCGCCGCCCCGGCCGCCAGGAAACAGGCTGCCCCGGCAGCTGAACCGGCAGCATCTGAAACAGAAGCGCCGAAAGACACGCACCGCAAGCACATTCTCCGCGACGTCATGGCCGAAACGGCCAAAGCCGCCGGCACAGCCAAAGCCGTCACCGACGCACCGGCTGCCGCCAAGAAACGGGCCGTATCCGAAGCGACACAGGTCCTGGAAGGACCTGTCGTCAGCGAAGGCATGAAAGCCGTCGCTTCCCAGCTGGAACAGACCCAGCGCATGGAACCGATCCACATCGACTCGGCCATGACGGCCAAGAAGAAAGCCGTCCCGGAAGAAACGATGGTTATGCCGCCCATCCGGGCCCACAAGTCCCAGGAAAAAGCGACACCTGTCGTCAAGCCGGCACCGGTCGTCAAACCGTCCCAGACGTCGTGGGATTCCAATACGTCCGGGACCGATACGCGCAACCCGTCACTGGGCAATGCGCCGCACTATGCGTCCGTATGGGAATCGGAAAGCACTGTCGATTCGCCTGTCGTCCGCCAGTGCGTCTCTCACTTCCTGCGCCAGTACGGCGTCGTTTCACCGGAACTGCAGCAGCAGACGGAATACATCACGTCGGCGGCCTTTGACCAGATCGGCTGCCAGACCGATACGGAACGGCAGCAGACCCTGGCACCGCTCATCGTCCAGGAAGCCTTGCAGAACGTCCAGAAAGCCTATGCCGCTCATCCCGATGATTACGTCGGCACCATTGCCCTGCAGGCCTTTTACGATATCGTCCACTGCTCGCCCATTTCGACGCGCCATCTGGTCGCCATCGATGCCTTGAAGGTCATGCCCTATTTGACCCAGGGCCATTACCAGATCCTGGCGATTCTCTTATTGTTCCTGTATTCGCGCAACTCCCATAACGTCGACAAGGATTCGTTCTGCCGCTATATCGACAAGTACGTCTATCCCTTCCTGGATGGATTCCCGACGGAACGGCCTTACTACCAGCAGCTCGATTACTTGCACTGCACGGCTTTTGAAGCCAAGGAAACGCATTTTGCCGAAATCCTGTCCGATTCGTATCCGCTCTTGTTCCGCTACCGCGGTTTCACAGAAGAAGAATTGCGCAAAGCCCTCAAAGGCAAGCGCATCCCCGATGAATTCATCGTCCCGTCCTTCAATTCGCCACTGGTCAAACTGGCCATGGTCGATGAAAGCATGGCCAAACGCTTCTTCCGCATGACCGGCATCAACGACCGCAACATGCAGGACCACATCCTGCGCCTGGCCAAGAAACGCCCGGCCAACTTCAGCGGCGAAGAAGCCCTGGACATCATGGAAGATATTTCGCCGGTCCTGGCCGACTTGGGCGATATCTGGGACAGCTCGCTGCTGCGCGTATCGACGCTGTCGCTCCTGGGCCTGTACTTGGCTCAGGGCTTCGTCAAGGAAATCATTGGCGAAGAATTCGATTTGTCCCGCTGGTTTGAATAAGGAGCATCGTTGTGAAAAAAATCCGTAAAGCCGTCATCCCGGCGGCCGGGTTCGGCACCCGTTTCCTGCCGGCGACGAAGGCGACACCGAAAGAAATGCTGCCTATCGTCGATAAACCGACCATCCAGTATATCGTCGAAGAAGCCCTGCAGAGCGGCATCGAAGAAATCCTCATCATCAGCGGCCATGCCAAACGGGCCATTGAAGACCATTTCGATACCAATCCGGGCCTGGAACTGCACCTGGAAGAAAGCCATAAGATGGGGCTTCTGAACATGGTCCGCAGTATCTCTGAAATCAATATCCACTACATCCGGCAGAAACACATGCGGGGCTTGGGCGACGCCATTCTCTGCGCCCAGTCCTTCATTGCCGATGAACCCTTTGCCATCCTCCTCGGCGACGACGTCGTCTACAATGAAACCAATCCGGCCCTGCGCCAGATGATCGACTTGTACAACGACCTCGATGCGACCATCCTGGGCTGTCAGGAAGTGCCTTTAGAAAAAGTGTCGTCTTACGGCATCGTCCAGGGGACACCTGTCGAAGGGAAGGACATCCTGAAAGTCAACCGCGTCGTCGAAAAGCCGGCCATCGAAGAAGCACCGAGCCGGACGGCCGTCCTGGGCCGCTATATCGTCACGCCGGACATCTTTGAAATCCTGGCCCATACCCAGCCGGGCAAGGGCGGGGAAATCCAGCTCACCGACGCCTTGCAGACCATGGCCAGCCGCGAAGCCGTCTATGCCTACTGCTTTGAAGGCAAACGCTACGACGTAGGCGATAAACTGGGCTTCCTCAAAGCCAACGTCGAATACGCCCTGCGCCGCCCGGACCTGGCCGCCCCGTTCCGCCAGTTCCTGAAGGAAGTTGTTCGTGGTTCGTAGGGGCCGTCCTGAAGCCTTTCCAGCCCATCGGGTGCCGACCAACGGAAGGCGCAAGATGGTTGCTGGAACGGACAGCAGAGGCTAGGCGGCCCGCGTGAATCCTGTGTAATAACGTTATAGCTCGTGGCTCGTAGGGGCCGTCCCAACGGGCGGACCGCGTGAATTTTTTGTATGACGTTATCGTTTGTAGTGGGTGGCTAAAAATTTAAAACCAACAGCTGACTGCTAAAAAAGGGCCGTTGCACGAAGGCTTTTGCCATCATGCAAGGCTCTTTTCTCTTTAAAGCTTGTAGTACGGAGTTTGTAGGTATATGTGAGATACTTGTGAACTGGATGATTTGCGTGAGCGGGCGCCCCACGTGGGCGCCCCTACAGAAAAAAGGCGCTGTCTTCATGGGACAGCGCCTTTTTTTACGACGACTATAAACTACACGAAAATAGAATGATTGAAGGAATAGGCGTATGCCATAAGGCTAGTAGGGGCGACCCGTGGGGCGCCCGCTACGCGCAGAGGGTTTTCCGAAGCGTCGTTGTTAGTTTGAGTTTATAGCGGCGAAGCCGCATCTGAGTCCGAGAAAAGGCGTAGCTCGTTGTTCGTAAAGACCTGCCATCATACTCGGCTAGGCTGTGGCAAAATATCACAGCGGGCTTCCCACGTGGAAGCCCCTACGAAACGGCCGCAGGCCGTGTTTTTTTGCGGTCTGAACCTGTGAACGGCGGCCTGCTTATTATTATCATCGCCTCTATGCGATACCGTAGGGGACGTCCTGTTAAGGCGTCCCGCTGTGAATCCTGTAGACAGCCGGAATTTATGACAAATGGGATGAATTTGACGCGGCAAAGCCGCATTGTAGGGGCGACCCGTGGGGCGCCCGCTATGGAATAAAGGGGGAATCTCCTGATGGTGCTATGTTTGAAACTACACGAAAATAGTATTGATTGAATGAAAAGGCCATGCTATAATAGGCACAGAAAGAAGGGATTCCTATGAAAATTGAAGAAGGTACGATTATTTCTATAAAAGAAAAAGGCACGGCCGAAATCAAGGTCGGCCGCCATTCCGACTGCATCGCCTGCGGCGCCTGCGAAGGGGCTGAAAACATCGTCGTCACGGCTGTCGACCCGTTAGGCGTCAAAGTCGGCCAGCACGTCAAATTCGAATTCCGCGATGTCAACATCGTCATCGGCGCTTTCATCTGTTTCGTCATGCCCCTCTTGGTCTGTGCCGCCGGCGCCTTTGCCGGTCATTTCCTGGCCCTGGCCCAGGGCTTCGATACAGTCCAGACGGCTGTCATCGGCGGCATCATCGGCTTCCTCATCGGCGCCGTCGGCGTCAAACTCTTCGACCGTTCCCTGTCGAAAGCCGAAAATTCCAAACCGAAGATCATCGAAATCTGTTCAGGCGGGAATTAGTGTATAAAGGCTTTGTTTGTAGGGGTCGCCGCGTGGGCGACCCGTTAGGGATTTGGACGATTCTTCTAGCAAACTGGTTGGGTAATAAAATCGTACATATCACAGAGCGGGCGCCCCACGTGGCGACCCTACAGTAAATTTAAAGCCATCCGCTAACCACTAACAGCTAACCACTAGCCACTAAAAAGGGCTTGTCGCACATGCGACAGGCCCTTTTCTTATTTTTCCGGCAACGTGTCGGCCAATGCCAATTCTGTGCCGTCTTTGAGGGTGATGGCCGTGAGGTAGAGTTCGCTGGTCATGCCGTCCAGGGTCTGCGAACGGATGAGGCTGTACTGTGACGGGATGAGGGGATTGAGCAGGAACTGGCTCTCATGGGTCCGTTTTTCCGCCGATGTCGACAGGCGCAGGGGCGACGTATAGAGGACGGCTTTATCGCTGTCCCGGCGCAGGGTGTAGACGGCTTTGACAGAAGCGATGTCATTGCGGTCCTTGCGGAAGACCGGCGTATAGCTCAGGCGCAGGAAGGTGCGGCCCTGGCCGGTGACGATTTTGGAAGAGACGTCGCGGACAGTCATGATGGCGTCGATTTTTTGCTGGACCGGCTTGTTGCAGGCTGCCAATTCTTTCTTCATGACATCGCGCAAGTCGTTGAGGAAGGCTTCCGGGTCGGCCAGGCCCGTGATCATCCAGGTCTGGGACGGCGTCTGTTCCAGCGTGACCGTACAGGGGACGGTCGCGCCCAGGCGGTCGTTGTACAAGTAGAGCTTCACTGTATTGTCATGGCTCCAGTCGGCGCCGTCGAGGTGCCAGCCCGCCAGGGGGACGGCCAGGCCGGCACTCTTCAAGGTGCGCTGCAGGTTATCGGCCGTCTTCTGATATTCGTCATTGTCCGTACTCCCGGCCAGCGTCCAGTTCAGGTAGAGGTCGGCTGTGGTGATGAAAGAAGCCCGCAACGGCGAGCGGATGATATTCAGCAAAAAGAATTCATCCGTACTGTCCGACGTATGGGACACGAGGGCATCGAAGAACTGGCCGCTCAGGGCCCCTTCATCGACGTGGCGGCTGAAGGTCTCCATATCCCCGTCCCGGGCGGCACGGATGACCTGGGAGACGGCATAATCGGGCGCTTTCATATAGACGTGCTGATATGACGCAATCCCTGCTAGGATACAGCCCATGAGGACGACCAGGGCCAGGAAGACTTTGCCATCCCATAAGGTAAGCACTCTTTTTCTCATAGATTATCCTTCCTTACTACACGAAATCCTATTTTTCTTATTATACCACAGTCTGCGTTAGGCGTTCAGCCTTTCGGCGCATCTGCCGCAGGCTGCAAAAATATGGTATAATGAATATGCTATTACCGAAAGAAAAGGAGCGTGATTCCTGTGATTACTTTACACGATGTGAAATCAGGGAATTCCTATGAAGTCAAGGAAGGAGTGACGCTGCAGCAGGTCTGTGAACAGTATTGCCAGCACGACGACATGCCCATTGCAGCGGCCTTATACAATAACGAATGTGTCGGCCTCCAGACCAAGGTCGGCCAGAGCGGCGACGTAGACTGGCTGCCCATCAATACCATGGAAGGCAATCAGTGCATCATCCGCACGGCCATCTTCCTCCTGGTCCGCGCCGTCAGAGACCTCTATCCCGACGGCAAGGTCCTGGTCAAGCATGCCCTGCGCAAGGCCTTGTACTGCGAACTGGAAATCGGCCACACCGTCACCGTCCACGACGTGGACATCATCAAGAAGCGCATGCACGAAATCGTCGAACAAGATGAACCCATTTCCCAGGTCATCGCCAGCGCCGAAACGGCTATGGAAATGTGCCGCAACCGCCATATGATGCGGGAAGCGGAACTCCTGCGCCACGTCGACGTCACCCATATCATGGCCTATCAGTGCGGCCAGACCTTTGACTACTATATGGGGCCTCTCCTGCCCAGCATGGGCTATGTGACCTGCTTCAACCTGCGGTCCTATGCGCCCGGCGTCATCCTGGAAACGCCGACCGTCGACAATCCCAATGAATTACCGGAATACAAGGAAATCCCCAAGATGGCCCGCCTCTTCCTGGATGCTGAAGAATGGGGGCGCATCGTCCGCTGCGAATACGTCTATGACTTGAATCATTACATCGAGAACGGGACCATACAGGATATGGTCGACATGGCCGAAGCCCTGCAGGAAAAGAAGCTGGGCCAGCTGGCCGACTATATCGTCAGCCGCCGGCCGAAGGTCAAGGTCGTCCTCATCGCCGGCCCGTCGTCGGCAGGCAAGACGACGTTCTGCAAGCGCCTGACGACGCAGCTCCGCGTCAACGGCCTGCGGCCTATCGGCATTTCCTTGGACGATTACTTCTATAACCGCGAAGATACGCCGAAGAATCCCGACGGCAGCTATGACTTCGAGTCCCTGCGGGCTATCGACGTACCGCTCTTCAACCAGCAGATCGATGACCTCAACCAGGGCAAGGAAGTCCACCTGGCCCGCTTCGATTTCGTCACAGGCCACCGCCATTTCGACGACAAGCCGACAGTCCTGGAAAAAGGCCAGCCCATCGTCGTCGAAGGCCTCCACGCCTTGAACGATTCCCTGACCTACATGCTGCCGCGCTATGAAAAGGTCAAGATTTCCCTGGGCGTCCTGACGCAGATACGCATTAACGACCACAACCGCATTTCCACGTCGGATACGCGCATCATCCGCCGCATGGTCCGGGACCAGCAGTTCCGCGACCGCGGGCCCATGGCGACCATGGATATCTGGGCTGACGTCCGCCGCGGCGAAGAAAAGAACATCTATCCCTATCAGGAAGATGCCGATACGATTTTCAACACGGCTTTGCCTTATGAACTGTCTGTCCTCAAGCCCTATGCCGAACCGCTCCTGGAATCTATCGACAAGGGCAGCGTCCATTACGCCGAAGCCCGGCGGCTCCTGCGGTTCCTCAAGCCCTTCAAGGGCATCGACTCGTCCGTCGTACCGCCCAATTCGCTGTTGCGGGAATTCATCGGGCCAGACCGGAAAAAATGATTGACAAAGCCCAAGTAGATAGATATAATAGTATAGTCGAGGTAGAAATATGAAACTACAAGTCGAAGAAGCACTAAAAGAAGCCGGGAAGTCTTTCCCCTTTTCTTTTGAATGTCCGGCTGCCGAGCTAGGTGAAGTGGAGGACCTTCCTTGGAAGGACGCCACAGTAGTTGTGGATGGGGCTTATTGGTTCGATGGTAACCACATGGTGGTACAGGGAACCATACAGACCTCTGGCAAATACACCTGCAGCCGCTGCCTGTCACCGGTATCGGTGGATCGGAAGGAAACACTGTCTGAAGTCTATGGTACGGAAGCAGAGCTTCCCGAGGACGTATTGCCCTATAATGGGGAGTACATCGATTTGACGGAGACAATTAGAGAAACGTTGATCCTCAGCGAGCCAATGAGGGTTTTGTGCCGGCCAGACTGCAAAGGACTCTGTCCGCAGTGCGGTGCAAACCTGAACGACGGACCCTGTAGTTGTCCTACCGACAAGATTGACCCAAGACTCGAAGTCCTGGCTCAATTGTTGCGATCCAAAGAAAAGCGCTAGAAATAACGTACCATGTGATTTAAGGAGGTGCAGAACATGGCAGTACCGAAGAACAGATTATCCCAGACTCGTCAGAAGATGCGTCGCGCAAACTGGAAATTGACCGCACCGGGCTACGTAGAATGCCCGCAGTGCCACGAAGCAATGATGCCTCATCATGTATGCCCGACTTGCGGCTACTATAAAGGCAAACAGGTTGTCAACAACACAACAGCTGAATAAGAGTTGTACATAAAAAAGAGCTATCGCTTAGGCGATAGCTCTTTTTTGAGTACTAAGTTTGCAGTTTGTAGTTTTTAGTGAATGTTTTTTAATTTAAAGCCATCATCTACAAACTACAAACTCCGTACTACAAACTATAGAGCCAAAGGAATCTCGCATGATGGCATAAACCTTCGTGGAGGAGCCACTAGCCCCTAGCCACGAGCCACGCGGGCCGCCCTTTGGGACGGCCCCTACATTGCCATACGAAAAACACATATCCAGACATGAAATATAAGCGTTTTACATTCCCCTGGCCGTCTGTTAAGATAAAGGCGTAGTAAGCAAGGAGAGAGGAGGTCGATGATGGAAGGGAAGGTTTGGCAGAATTTGATCGATGCCGGTTGTTCGGCGGCTTTTATCGAACAGTATGAGGCCCTGCCCGAGGAAGAGCAGTTGTCGTGCCTGCAGCGCCATCGCCGGTACTTGCTCGATGCTATTCATGACAAACAGCTTCAGCTGGACCGGCTGGATTATTTCTTATATGTGTTACGAAAAAGAGGAGACGAAAGAAAATGACTTTAGAAGAAATCAAGCAGACGAGCCCCTTTGCCATGGGCGGAGAAAACGTCGACTATGCCCAGTATTTTGATGGCACCAGTTATTTGAACATGTTGTCCCTAAAACAGGTCGTCGTCGGCAATGTCACTTTTGAACCGGCCTGCCGCAATCATTGGCACATCCATCATGCCAGCCAGGGCAGCGGTCAGATGCTGTTAGTCACGGCCGGCCGTGGCTGGTATCAGGAATGGGGGAAACCGGCCCAGGCCCTCCTCGCCGGTGATGTCGTCCACATCCCGGCCAACGTCAAGCATTGGCACGGTGCTGCCAAGAACAGTGCCTTCCAGCATCTGGCCATTGAAGTCGACGGGACTGATACGAGTACGGAATGGTGTGAAGCCGTAGCGGAGGCCGATTATGATGCCCTTCCGTAAGCACTTCTTAGCGGCCGGGCTCATGGTCCTGGCGGGAATCGGATTTCTCCCCTTTTACAGCGGCTGGCCCAAGGCCTGGGCGGCCTTCGGCTATGCCAAGGAAGTCTACGGGGAGTAAATGTCTCTATTTGAAATAATCAGGAGGTAAAAAGCAGATGATGAAGAAAGTTTTAATGCTTGCCCTGAGCAGTCTCATGGTCCTGGGCCTGGCTGCCTGTGGCAATACGAACGGCGCCGATGCGTCTTCCAGCGCCTCAAAAAAGGCGGATGCGGCGGCCCAGGCCCCGGCCAAGGGCAATGGCAAGACGCTGGTCGTCTATTATTCGGCTGGCGGTCATACCAAGAATGTAGCCAATTACATTGCCAAAGCGACCAACGGCGACGTTATGGAACTGAAACCGGCAGGACTATACGGAAGCGGATCTGGACTACAATAACCGGGACAGCCGCGTCTATCGCGAACACGATGATGCCAGCCTGCGCGACATCCCTCTGGTCAAGGATAAGGCAGACAACTGGGAAGGCTACGATACGGTCTTCATCGGATATCCTATCTGGTGGGGGATCGCTGCCTGGCCGGTAGATACTTTCGTCAAACACAATGACTTCAGTGGCAAGACGGTCATCCCCTTTGCCACGTCGGCCAGCTCCGGCCTCGGCGACAGCGGCAGACAGCTGCAGCAGATGGCTGGTACGGGCAACTGGCTGGAAGGTAAACGCTTCCCGTCCAATGTGTCGGAAAGTACGGTCCAGCAGTGGGTCCAGAGCCTCAATCTATAGGTTCCAGCGCATCCTTTTCCTGCTTTAAAAGCTGGATGAATTGCTGCGTCCCTTTGGGGAACAGCTGAAAACGCTTCCAGGCGATGAGCAGCCTGTCCGAAAGGGGCGGGTCCAGGAGGCGGAAACAGAGGGTATCATCGTCTTCCGGGACACGGATGATCTTTTCCAGCATGATGCAGGACCCCAGCCCTTCGCGGACCATGAGGGACGCATTATAGGCCAGGTTGTACGTGGCGCTGATATGCAGGTCAGCGAAGGGCTTTTTCAGCCAGACTCGCAGCCTGTCTGCCTGATTGTCATCCTGCAGGACCTGATTGGATACGATGAGTTTTTCATCCCACAGGTCCTGCGGGGTGATTTTTTCTTTTTGCGAGAGCGGGTTATCGCGGCGCAGGAGGAGGCCCCAGCGGTCGACAGTTGGGCAGGGGAGGACTTCGTATTTATCCATATCGACGTGGCCATAGACGACAGCCATGTCGATGAGGCTCTTGTCGAGGAGTTCCATCATCTGCTGACCATCGCCGCTGGTGATATGGAAATGCAGGTGGGGATACCTGGCCTGGATGTCATGGGCGGCGTGCATGAGGAAGCGGACGCTGTCCGATTCGGCCGAGCCGATGCGGATGGTCCCGTTCAGTTCGGTGTCGTCGCTGCGCAGTTCCTCTTCCGTATGACTGGCCAGGGAGAGGATTTCTTCAGCCCGCTTTTTCAGGAATAAGCCTTCTTCGGTGAGCGTAATGCGCCGGGGGCCGCGAATCATCAGTTCTTTTCCCAGCATCTCTTCCATGTCGCGCAGCTGCCGCGACAGCGTCGGCTGGGATAGGTGCAGTGCCTCGGCAGCATGGGTGATACTTTCTTCGCGGGCGACGGTGAGGAAATAATTGAGTACCCGTAAATCTAACATCCGAATCAGTCCTTTCCTTGCCAATGGATTTCTTCTTTCAGGCCCTTCAAAAAGGCTTCGCACGCCGGTGACAGGAGTTGGTATTTTTTCCAGGCCACGAGACACGAGAAGGTGACGGCTGGTTTCAGGGGGACGAAGGCCAGGTCCGGCGTATGGAGCTGGAAGAGCTCGTCGATGCCGAGGGCACTGGTAATGCCCGTCCGGATGAGCTGGGCCGCATTGGCGATGAGGTCGAATTTTCCGACGACCTTCAAGTCTTCGGCCGTTACGCTTCCTTGCGACCACTGACGGATATCGAAGGTTGCCGTAGCAGTCCGTGACGAGACGAGCAGGGGAATCTGGCTCAGGGTGTCGGCCGTGATGGCTGGCAGCCGGGCCCAGGGCGTATCGCTGCGGGTGATGATGCCGACCTGGTTGCTTTCAGGCAGACGCAGGAATTCGTATTTTTCCGGATTGAAAGGCTCGATGAAGAGGGCGAAGTCGATGAGGCCGCGGGAGAGTTTCTCTTCGACCGTATCGGCGTTACCCGTAAAGAGTTCACACGTAATGCCCGGATGTTTCCGCTGCAGTTTGGCAAAGGTGTCGGTTAGGAAGTGCATGACTGGTGTTTCGCCGGCACCGATGCGGATACAGCCCGTCAGTTCCGGCTGGTCGTCGCTGATTTCAGCTTTCGTCTGCTGGACGAGGGACACGATTTCCTCGGCCCGCTGGCGCAGGCGGATGCCTTCTTCCGTGAGCAGTGTACTGCGGTTGGTCCGGATGAAAAGCTGCTTGCCCAATTCCTTTTCCAGATCGGCCATCTGCCGGGACAACGTCGGCTGTGTGATATGCAGCATATTGGCTGCACCGGTCATATTCTGTTCCCTGGCGACGGCCAGGAAGTATTGCAGTGTCCGTATTTCCATGGGTTTCCTCCTAGGGTATGGATTTTCTTTAGTATACGACTTTTGAAAGGGCCTTACAACAAAGGTTTCATGCCCAAAATGACATGAAACTGTAACCGTTGCCATATTGTGGTAGTACCTTCTCCGGAGTATAATAAATCATTATTATTTTAGATTTATTGCTTCGGAGGAGGCTTTTTTTATGGAATCCATTGTGAATACTTTTTCCTATGAAATGGAATATGGCGGGCCGCACGTTCATTTCCTAGCTTTTTTTTATTCATCTTCATTGGCATTGTCATCCTGCACGGCGTCTTCCGGATCGTCATCGAAGTGCTGAGCCGCGTGACGAAAATCCCGCGCGACAGCTGGCGCAATATCTTCCGTTTCATGCCGACTCTGATGGGCATCCTTTTCATCCTCAGTTCCTATGGCATTTCCATTTCGCCGCTCCTGACAGCTCTCGGCGCCGGCGGCCTGGCATCGGCCCTGGCCTTGCAGGATACACTGGCCAACCTCTTTTCCGGCATTACGACGCTGGTATCGAAACAGGTCCACATGGGCGATTACATCCGCCTGTCCAGCGGCGAAGCCGGCCGCGTCGTCGATATGAACTGGCGTAATACGACGATTCGCACGGCGACGGGGAATATGGTCATCGTCCCCAACAAGAGCATTGCCACGGCGACGCTGACCAACTACGAACAGCCTTTGGCAGAATGTACCATTTCCATTCCCTTGACCATTACCTATGACAATGACCTGCAGCGTGTCGAAGACGTCACCCTCGGCGTGGCCCGGCACATCCTCGACCACAGTGAATACGGCGTCACCGGCTTCGAGCCCCTCGTCCGCTATGACCAGATGGGGGAATACGGCATTTCCTTCAAAGTCGTCCTGCGTATCCGCAACATCGTCGACGAAGCCGTCCTCAAGCACCAGTTCATCAAAAGCATCTATACGACCTATAAAAAAGAAAACATCCAGCTCCTCATCCGCCACGATTGACATATATAGTTTGTAGTACGGAGTTTGTAGAAGATGATTTCAAATTTTTAGCCATCCGCTAACCACTAACCACTAGCCACTAACCACTTAAAAGGGCTTGTCGCATGTGCGGCAAGCTCTTTTATGCTATACTAAGGGAAGAAAGCATCATTCACGAGAACGAGAGGTAATCATAATTATGGAAAATACACAAAATAAGGGCCGCCGCGGCATGGATATGCTGCACGGCTCTATTGCCGACAAGTTGTTCTTTTTTGCCATGCCGATCGGCCTCATGGGCTTATTTGAACAGCTCTTCAACAGTGCCGACGTCTTTATTTTGGGACGTTTTGTCGGCAAGAGCGCCATGGCTGCTGTCGGCAACAATATGCCTGTCATCGGCATCCTGGTCATGCTGCTCATGGGGATTTCCCTGGGGGCTAATGTCACCATTGCCCAGTATCTCGGTGCCCGCCGCGACGATAAAGTGGAACGGACGGTCCAGACGGCTATTTTGATGTCTTTTGGACTGGGGGCCTTGCTGGCCGTCATCGGCGAACTCATCGTCTATCCGGCCTTCTGGGTCCTGGAAGTGCCGCCAGACGTCTACGATATGGCCGAACAGTATCTGCGCATCTTCCTGCTGGGCCTGCCTTTTTTGTCGCTGTATAACTTCGAGGCGGCCATCTTCCGCAGCTGCGGCGATGGCAAGACGCCGCTGTACAGCCTGGTCGCAGCCAATATCGTCAATATCGTCCTCGACCTGCTGTCGGTCCTGGTCTTTGATTTCGGCCTGGCCGGCGTCGTCTGGGCGACGGTCATCGCCTTTGCCGTCAATTCGCTCATCCTCCTGGTCCTGCTGTGCTGGACGACGGACCGCATCCGCCTGGAACGCCATCACATGCGCTTTTCCCGGGAAGAACTGCATCACATCATCCGCATCGGCCTGCCTGCCGGCATCCAGGGCATGGTCTTTGCCTTGTCCAACGTCCTCATCCAGTCGGCCCTGAACAGCCTGGGGACGGAAGCCATGGCAGCGTCGGCTGCGGCCTTCATCATCGAAGGCAATATCTACTGTTTCGTCAACGGCTTCAGCCAGGCGACGACGACCTTCGTCGGCCAGAACTACGGCGCCCGCAACCTGCGCCGCTGCTTCCGCATCACCAAAATCGCCTTTGGCGTCGAAGCGGCGTTCCTCCTGGTCGTCACCGTGCCGGTCCTCTTCTTTTCGCCGGAACTCATCCGCCTGTTCAACGGCGACCCGAACGTCGTCGCCTTGGGGACGAAGCGCCTCTTTTACGTAGCCGGGACGTTCTACCTCAATGGCATCATCGACATCATCTCCGGATCCCTGCGCGGCTATGGATATTCCCTGCCGCCGGCTGTCGTCGTCCTGGTCGGTATCTGCGGCGTCCGCATCACCTGGCTGTACACCGTATTTGCCGCTCACCGCGACTTCCTGGTCCTCATGGCGGCCTACCCGGCCAGCTGGCTGGTCACGGCCATTGTCCTGACCTTCGTCTACCAGTCCTGCCGCAAGCACATCGTCCGGGGCCTGCTGAGTGAGCGGTAGCCGTTAGCCACCAGCCGCCAGCTACTAGCCGCCAGCTACTAGCCTCCAGCCGCTAGCCGCTAGCCGCTAGCCTCTAACCCCTACCCCCTAACCCCTAACCCCTAGCCCCTAGCTACGAACCACTAACTGCTAACTCCTCAAGTGATGAGATGCAATCAGCCTACACTTGATTAATAACGTATATTATGATATAATCAAATTAAAAAATAATTATTATTGATTACTAATTCGGAAGGGGGCATAAGATATGCGTTTTGGTGAAGGTTTTGTCGAAGAAATCAAGGATAATGGCTTGGCGAAAGTACGGGTCAGTCGCGATTCGCTTTATGTGGCCTGCAGTGTCTGCGCCGCAGCGGATCACGTCAAACTTCTGGCCTATAATTCCATCGGCGCTGCCGAAGGCGACCACGTCCGCTATGAAGTCGATGACTCGCACCTCATTTCCGGTGCCTTTGTCTGCTTCATCCTGCCCGTCGCCATGCTGCTCATCACGGCCCTTTTAGGCTATCTCATCATAGGCCATACTGCCGGTGCCGTCGTCGGCGGCATCGCCGGACTCATCGTCTCGGCTCTGGCCGTCCGGAAATACGACCGCTCCCTGAGCCGCATCATCGATACCAAAGCCAACATCCTCAGCGTCATTGTCGATGAGGATGAAGAGAAGGAAGAAAACTGAACTTAACTTTGGAATGAAATCCCAATTCATGATATTATTGGTTAAACACTGGAAAACATTCCAGACTTTTTGCATTGTGAAGTCATAACTATATAGCGAAGAGATGTAGACGAAAGATGTCGATAGTTGTAATAACTATCGGCATTTTTTTGTTTATCACAGTTTCTAGCTCTGTCAGTTAGCGAAGAAACGCCATTTCCGGATGCAGGACATCCTCCGCAAGACAGCCCGTTACATTGTTAATTTCTGCATTGACCATCAGATAGGGACCATTGTTTGCGGTTATAATCGAGATTTCAAACGAGGACTAAAACTGGGCAAAGTGACGAATCAACATTTCACCCAAATCAGCCTGAGCTATCTGCGTAGTACCTTGAAACAGCTGTGTGAACGCTATGGGATAACCTATCTGGAACAGGAAGAATCGTATACTTCTCAGGCCAGCTGCCTGGATTTGGACGACATTCCCGTATACCAGCCGGATGCCCCCTATACAGGAACGTTCAGCGGGAAACGAATCCGGCGCGGCCTGTACCGTTTCGCCAACGGCAGGACGGCCAATGCCGACATCAACGGTGCCGCCAACATACTCCGTAAAAGTAAGCAGAACTTCGATTTCGAGGGACTGTGTAAGGGGCTTTTGGACAGCCCTTTGAGAATAAGGCTATCCTGATTTCAGGAGGGAACTTAAACAGCAGTCTTCTCAAGAATCTCCCGCTTCTATAAGCGGGAGAGGTTCAATACGATTCTCGTGCTGGCAGGGTATTTGAAAATCGTATCCCACCGGCGAGCCGCCTGAGCCCTGGACGGACGACGTCGTATCTGATGACGACCATGGAAAACCCGCCGTCAGATTGATGAAAAGGGCTATGAAACCGATTTCAAGGACCGGGGCATTACGAAAGTCCTGAAATACGGTATCGCCTTTTACGGGAAACAGGTCGTCTTAGTGTAAAAATTGAGTCAAAAGAGGTCGAAGCCCAAGGGAAAATCTTTGTGCAACGGCCTCTTTCATGATATAATGAACGTTAGTCTATTTATTTCTATTTTATGGTATGTATGGAAGACAAGGGAGGCAGTGAAGATGCGGGCAATGGGAATCGATCCGGGGACGGCTATCTGCGGTTTTGGTGTCATCGACGCCGACGGCAGCCGTCTGAAACCGGTGACTTATGGGACCATCCAGACGACGCCGGACCATACCGATGCCGAACGGCTGGTCATGCTCTTTGACGGCCTCAATGAACTCTATCGGAAATATAAGCCCGACGTCATCGGTGTCGAGCAGCTCTTTTTTAACCGCAACGTCACGACGGCCATTACCGTCGGCCAGGCGCGGGGCATCATCCTCCTGACGGCCCAGCAGGCGGGCATCCCTATCCTGGAATTTTCACCGCTCCAGGTCAAGCAGGGTGTCACCGGCTACGGCCGGGCGACGAAGGAACAGGTCATCGACATGACCATGCGCCTTCTCGGCATCCGCCAGAAAATCAAGCCCGACGATGCGGCCGACGGCCTGGCCATGGCCATTTACGCGATTTATTCCAGTCATTCTATGAGTCTGAAAAGGGAGGTGCAGTTATGATCGGTTATCTGAAAGGCGTGATCAGCCACATCTTCGTCAATTCCTGTTTCATCGACGTCCACGGCGTCGGCTACCGGACCTATGCACCGGCTTCGACGCTGGACACTCTCTGTGTCGGCCAGGAAGCCATGCTCTATACTTATATGAGCGTCCGCGAAGACGCCATCGTCTTGTATGGCTTTGCCACGCAGGATGAATACGATTTGTTCATGCTCCTCATCGGCGTCAACGGCGTCGGCCCCAAAGTGGCCCTGGGCATCCTCAGCGCCGGCACGGCCGACAGTTTCCGCCTGGCTGTCCATCAGAAGGACATCAAGGGCCTGACCAAGATGCCCGGTATCGGCAAGAAGACGGCTGAACGCATCGTCCTGGAATTGCAGGATAAGATCGGTCCCGTCGCCAGTGAAGACGCCGGGGCTGCGGATCTGGGCGGTTCGGCCGCGCCGGGCCTGTCGGGCATCCTGGCAGAAACGCTGGCAGCCCTGACCAGTCTCGGCTACAGCGAACAGGAAGTCCTGCCCGTCGCCGAATCGCACCTGGCCGGCTGTACGACAGTGGAACAACTGCTGAAAGAGACGCTGAAGGCCTTGGGGAGTGGGAGGTAAGCCATGGAAGAAAATCGCATCATCGAGACGACAGACCTGCCGGGCGATTCCTGGCAGTATAGCCTGCGTCCTCATTATTTACGCGAATATATTGGTCAGGATAAGGTCAAAGACAATCTGGAAGTTTTCATCAAGGCGGCCAAACTGCGCAAGGAAGCGCTGGACCACGTCCTCCTCTACGGCCCGCCGGGCCTGGGCAAGACGACCATGGCCGGTATCATTGCCAATGAACTGGGCGTCAACCTGCGCATCACCTCAGGGCCGGCTATCGAACGGCCTGGCGACCTAGCAGCGCTCCTGACCAATCTCCAGGAACGGGATCTCCTCTTCATCGATGAAATCCACCGCCTGTCGCACAGTGTCGAAGAAGTCCTCTATGCGGCCATGGAAGACTATGCTCTGGATATCGTCATCGGCAAGGGCCCCAGTGCCCGGTCGGTGCGCATCGACCTGCCGCCGTTCACCCTGGTCGGGGCGACGACCCAGGTCGGCCGCCTGGCACCGCCTCTGCGCGACCGCTTCGGCGTCATCTGCCGCCTGGAATTCTATAAACCGGAGGACCTGGTCCTCATCATCAAGCGGACGGCAGATATCCTCGACATGGCCATCGATGACGACGGCGCCTTGGAAATCGCCCGCCGCTCGCGGGGGACACCGCGTATTGCCAACCGCCTCCTGAAGCGCGTCCGCGACTTCGCCCAGGTCGCCGAAGCCGCGACGATTACGGCGTCCCTGGCCAACGATGCCCTGAACCGGCTGGAAGTCGATTCGTGCGGCCTCGACCGGACGGACCGCCGGGTCCTGCAGGTCATCATCGATAAATTCGGCGGCGGTCCCGTCGGCCTCGACACCATTGCCGCCGCCATCAGTGAATCCGTCGATGCCGTCGAAGACGTGTACGAACCGTTCCTGATGCAGCAGGGCTTTTTGAACCGCACGCCCCGGGGCCGCGTCGTCACCGACGCCGCCTACCGCCATCTGGGCCTGCCTGCGCCATCAGAAGGATAGGAGGGACGATTATGGCGAAATTACTCATCCTTACGGGTCTCTTTTTCATCGTCGCCGGCCTTTTATGGATGGCCGGTGATTCCCTGGGACTGGGGAATTTCCTGGGCCATCTGCCTGGCGATATTTCCTTTACCAAAGGTAACACGTCCTTCCATTTTCCCATCGTGACTTGCCTCATCATCAGTGCAGTCCTTACGATTGTCCTCAATCTCTTCTTTCGCCTGTGAGGAGGATTTTTATGTATAAAAAGAAGATAGCCCGCCTGGCCTTATGCACGGCCCTCTGTGCCCTGGTGACGACGAGTGTCTTTGCGTCGCCGACCAAGGCCAAGGCCAAAAGCCATCCCCGCCAGCCCGTCAAAGCGGTGCGGCAGACGGCCAAGGCGCCGGCTGGATATACACATAAACAAGCCGTCCACGATAGCGCTACCCTGCGCATCGGCATCCGCGAAGGCCGGGGCAGTGTGGCCGTCACCGGGCCGCAGGGTCTGGGCGTCTATCGCGGCGACATGCTCTGGAAGAAAGCGGCGGCCAACGTGCCCGTCACCATTGCCCTGTCGGGGACGAACCTGACCGTCAACGGCGACATCAGTACCGTACCGGCCCAGGTCCGGTCCCTGGTCCACGGCGGCTCCGTCAAGATCACTGACGGCTACGCCTACCGCGGCGCCCTGGAAATGATGAAATCTCCCGGCCGCTGGGGCCTGACCGTCGTCAACGTCCTGCCGGTGGAACAGTATCTCTACGGCGTCGTCGGCAAGGAAATGTCGCCGTCGTGGAGCGAAGAGGCCCTGAAGGCCCAGGCCGTCGCCGCCCGGACCTATGCCATTGCCCATAAGAGCCGCTTCAGCCAGCGCGGCTTCGACCTTACCGACGATACGTCGAGCCAGGTCTATGCCGGCATCAATGGCGAATCGCCGTCGATCATCAAGGCCGTCAATGCGACAAAAGGGGAGATAATCACTTATCAGGGCCGGCCTATCGACGCCTTTTTCTGCTCCACTGCCGGCGGCTGGACGGAAAACAGTGAAAATGTCTGGGGTTCCCATATCCCGTATCTGCGCGGTGTCAGCGATGCCAGCGATGAGATGCCGGGTTATCGCTGGGCTGTGACGACGACGCCGGAACAGATGGCGGCCAAACTGAGTGCTGCCGGCAAGGGCGTCGGCCGCATCCAGGCCATCGAGTTGTCGCCCCTGGCCAAGCGGCCCATGACGACGGCCGACCGCGGCGTTTCCGGCCGGGTCCAGTCCATGGTCGTCAAGGGGACGAAGGGCAGCGTCACCGTCAAGGGTTCGGCCTTCCAGTCCATCTTTGGCCTGCGCAGTACGCTCTTCGATTTTTACAGCGGCCGCGGTACGGCGCCGGATCCCGATTCCGGAGCTGTCGCCCGCAAGGCCGATTTCAAGGTCAAAGCCGGCCAGCCCGTGACGATTTACGGTTTCGGCTGGGGCCACGGCCTGGGCATGAGCCAGTACGGCGCCTATCAGATGGCGCGCAGCCATGCCAGTGAAAAGGATTATTACCGCAACATCCTGACCCATTACTATACGGGGACGAAGATTGAAAAATTATATTAAGCTAAAAAGAGGAAGATTATTTTGAAACTGACAGATTTTTACTACGATTTACCGAAAGAACTCATTGCCCAGCATCCGGCCGAACCGCGGGACCACGCCCGCCTCATGCTCTATGACCGTCAGACCGGCGCCGTGGAACACAAGTATTTCTACGACCTCGTCGACGAACTGCACCCAGGCGACGTCCTGGTCTTCAACGATTCCCGCGTCATCCCGGCCCGGCTCCACGGCAAACGGGTGCCGACTGGCGGCAAGGTCGAAGTCCTGCTCTTGACGCCTGTCGGCGACGACCGCTGGGAAGTCCTGGTCAAACCGGGCAAGAAGGCCCTGCCGGGGACGACCATCGAGTTTCCCGAAGGCCTGACGGGGACCGTCGAAGACCGGACCGATTTCGGCGGCCGTATCATCAAGTTCGCCTACCAGGGCAATTTCGACGACATCATCGACAAGATCGGTGAAATGCCGCTCCCGCCGTATATCCACGAAAAGATGGAAAATCCCAATGAATACCAGACGGTCTATGCCAACGAACGCGGCAGCGCAGCGGCTCCGACGGCAGGCCTGCACTTTACGGAAGAGCTGCTCCAGAAGATCCGCGATAAAGGCGTAGAAGAAGTCTTCGTCACTCTCCACGTCGGCCTGGGGACGTTCCGGCCGGTCGAAGAAGAAAACATCGAAGACCACCAGATGCACAGTGAATTCTACAGCATCACGCCCGAAGCGGCGGCCAAGATCAACAAGGCCAAGGCCGAAGGCCGCCGGGTCATCGCCGTCGGCACGACGAGCATCCGCACTCTGGAAAGCGCCGGCACGACAGGGACCCTGCAGGCCGGTTCGGGCTGGACGAATATCTTCATCTATCCGGGCTTCACCTTCCACATCGTCGATGCCCTGGTCACTAATTTCCATCTTCCCGAATCGACGCTGCTCATGCTCATCAGCGCCTTGTCGACGCGGGAAAAAATCTTGAAAGCCTATGAAATCGCCGTCCAGGAAAAATACCGTTTCTTCAGTTTCGGCGACGCCATGTTCATTCACTAAGGGAGGAAAAGCTATATGGTCATTACCTACGAACAGCAGGCCGAATGTGACGGCGCCCGCGCCGGGATACTGCGCACGCCGCACGGCACCTTCAAGACGCCCATGTTCATGCCTGTCGGCACGCAGGCGACGGTCAAGACGCTGACGCCGGAAGAACTCTACGATATGGGCGCCCAGGTCATTCTCAGCAATACGTACCACTTGTTCCTGCGGCCCGGCCACGACCTGGTCCAGGAAGCGGGGGGCCTGCATAAATTCATGAACTGGAAACAGGCCATCCTGACCGACAGCGGCGGCTTCCAGGTCTTCAGCCTGGGCCAGATGCGCAAGATCACCGAAGAAGGCGTCACCTTCCGGTCCCACCTGGACGGGTCGAAGAAATTCCTGTCGCCGGAAGTTTCCATGGATATCCAGATGGCCCTCGATTCGGACATCGCCATGGCCTTCGACGAATGTATCCCTTACCCGTCGGACTATGAATACACCCAGATGTCGACGGAACGGACCAGCCGCTGGGCTGCGCGCTGCCTGGACCACCATCACAGCGATACGCAGGGCCTGTTCGGCATCGTCCAGGGCGGCATGTACAAGGACCTGCGCAAGCAGAGCTGCCAGGACCTGGTCGACATGGATTTCGACGGCTATGGCATTGGCGGCTTGAGTGTTGGCGAATCTAAGGATATAATGTATGATATATTAGAGCATACGACACCGTACCTGCCGAAGGATAAAGCCCGCTATCTCATGGGCGTCGGCACGCCGGACTGCCTGCTTGAAGGCGTCGCCCGCGGCGTCGATATGTTTGACTGCGTCTTCCCGACGCGCGTTGCCCGCAACGGCATGGCCATGACCCATACGGGCCGCCTGACCGTGCGCAACGCCAAGTATGCCCACGACTTCCATCCCATTGAAGAAGGCTGTCAGTGTTATACGTGCCGCAATTATTCGCGCGCCTATATCCGGCATCTCTTCAAGGCCGAGGAACTCCTGGCATACCGCCTGGTCAGCATCCACAACCTGTACTTCCTGCTGCAGTTCATGCGGGATATGCGCCAGTCCATCTTCGACGGCACGTTCCGCCAGTTCCGCCAGGATTTCTGGAAACGTTATCAAGACGCGTAAGCGCTTGCATATAGACTATTTTTTTATTTCACGGAGGTGTAAGACATGGATATTATGGAACAGCTCAATGCTTTTTGGCCCATTATCCTCATGGTCGTCATTTTCTACTTTCTCTTATGGCGTCCGCAGAAGAAACAGCAGAAAAAACGGCAGGAAATGCTGGAAAGCTTGAAGCCCGGTGCTAAGATCGTCACCGTCGGCGGTGTCATGGGGAATATCGTTTCCCTGCACGACGATTACCTCGTCGTCCGCATTGCTGACCGCGTCGAAATCAAAGTCACCCGCGCTGCTGTAGCCCAGGTCCTGGGCAAGGCCGAAGGCAAGAAAGCAGCCAAAAAAGCGGAAAAGGCTGAAAAAGCTGCCGAAAAAGCCGCTGAAACCAAAGCAGAAGCTCCGGCTGAAGCCAAGAGCGAAGCCGTTGGTGAAACGAAGGAAGCCGAAGCCAAAGATGGCCAGTAAAAAAGAACTGCGCAAAGCCATGAATGCCCGCCTCCACGGGCTGACGGCGGAAGAAAAGGCAGCGGCCAGTGCCGCTGTCTGCGCCCGTCTGGCCGCCCTGCCGCAGTATCGGCAGGCCAGCAGTATCATGGCTTTTCTCCATATGCCCGACGAAGTCAGCCTCGATGCCCTGATCAAGGACGCCCTGGCTGCCGGCAAGGAAGTCTACGTCCCTGTCTGCGTCGATAAACAGCATATCGAAGGGCGGCGCCTGTATACGCTGGAACAGGCTGTCTGCGGCGCCTACGGCATCCGGACGGCACCGCCGGACAATCCGCGCATCGAAGCCGATGAGCTCGATGTCATTTTCGTGCCCGGCCTGGCTTTTGACGCCAAGGGCCACCGACTGGGCCATGGGGCGTCCTATTATGACCGCTTCCTGGCCGGAAAGGGCGGAGCAGCCGCGATTGCTGCGGCCTGGGATGTCCAGATCATCCCCGACGTGCCCGTCGAAGCCCATGACGTCATCATGACCGATATCGTCACGGACAAACAGCATCTCATTATCCATCCATAAAAAACTATTGAAGATTACCCAGAGGGGGGAGTATTGTTGCGGACTCGTAACATGATAAAATTTTTCGGGGCAGTCATCATCATCCTGGCCGCCTTTGTTACCTTGATTTATCCGCTTGCCAACTCCATCAAACAGGGCCTGGACTTACAGGGCGGTACGCATATCGTCTTGGAAGCCGAAGATACGCCGGACGCTCCGGTCACGGAAGACTCCTTGAGCCGTGCCGTCACCATCGTCGAACGCCGTATCAATGAAATGGGCCTGACCGAACCGCTTGTCCAGAAGGAAGGCGCCCGCCGTATCATCGTCGAGCTGCCCGGTGAAAAGAATCCGGAAAAAGCCATCGAGACAATCGGGAAAACGGCTGTCATGGAGTTCAAGGATGAAAGCGGCACGACCCGTATGACCGGGAATGATCTGAAGACTGCCAAGGAACAGATTGACCAGGGCCATAAGAATGTCGTCGCCATTGAATTTACCGACGAAGGGGCGAAGAAATTCGCCGATCTGACAGCGTCCAATGTAGGCCATAAAATCGGCATCTACCTCGACGGCGACTTGCTCACCAATCCTGTCGTCAACGAACCGATTACCGGCGGCAAAGCTGTCATCACGGGCAGCCAGACTCTGGAAGACGCCAAGAACCTGGCTATCCTCCTGCGTTCCGGTGCCCTGCCTGTCAAATTGAAAGTCATGGAAGTCCGCACCATCGGCCCGAGCCTGGGCCTCGACTCCAAGATCAAGAGTGAAAAGGCCTTTGCCATCGGCATCATCCTGATCATGATCTTCTTGATCGTCATTTACCGTATGTCCGGCGTCGTAGCCAACATCGCCCTGCTGGTCTACGTCCTCATCCTGCTGGGCATCCTGAAATACCTCGACGCGACACTGACCCTGCCGGGCATTGCCGGTATCATCTTGTCCATGGGTTTCGCCGTCGATGCCAACATCCTTATCTTTGAACGGTTCAAGGAAGAAGTCCTCGTCGGCAAGAGCCTGAGGACGTCTATGGAAGCCGGTTTCCGCCGGGCCTTCAATACCATCCTCGATGCCAACGTGTCGGTCATGATCGCCGCCATCGTCCTCATCGTCATGGGCAGCGGCACGGTCAAAGGCTTTGCCGTCAACCTGGCCTTGGGCCTTGTGGTCAGCATGTTCACGGCCATCGTTGTCAGCCGGTCCCTGCTCACGTGGTTCATCAATACAGGCCTCATCACCAATCCCTGGTTCTACGGCCTGAACCGCAAACCGCCTGAACATATGTTGAAAAAGGGGGGACAGAAATGAGTTTTGATATTGTCAAACATCGCGTATGGTGGTTCACCTTATCGTCTGTCCTCGTCATTGCCAGCTTGATCTCTATCTTCATCAACGGCTTCAACTTCGGCATCGACTACACGGGCGGCACGATCCTCGATATGCAGTTCAATAAAGCCGTCACCGTTTCTGAAGTCCGCCAGGTCATCGACAATGCCGACATGGACCTGGGCAACACGGTCATCCAGCTGACAGGCGTCACCGACCAGGATTCGTCGACTGACGTCATGCTGCGCATGCGCAACCTGTCCAGTGACGAAAGCAAGGCCGTCTCGGACAAACTGAGCGGGGCTTTAGGCGGGGCTGAAATCAAGCGGACCGAATCGGTCGGCGCCGTCATCGGCTCGGAAGTCACGAAAAATGCCGTCACCAGCCTGGCTGTGGCTTTCATCGCCCTGGCTGCGTACATTTCCTTCCGCTTTGAATATAAGATCGCTATTTCGGCCTTAGTGTCGATCCTGCACGACTTGATCATGGTCCTGGGCTTCTTCTCGTTCTTTCATCTGGAAATCGATGCGTCCTTCCTGGCGGCCATCCTGACCGTCGTCGGCTACTCCATGAACGAAGCCGTCGTCATCTTCGACCGCGTCCGTGAAAACACGCGGACCCACCGCCGGACGGACTCGTATGAAAAACTGGCCCATGACAGTATCGCCCAGAGTATCCATCGCAGTATCTATACCCTGACGACAGTACTCTTCGCCTGCGGTGCCCTGCACTTCTTTGGCGGCGATTCGACGAAGAACTTCTCCCTGGTCATGCTCATCGGCTTCATCAGCGGGGCTTATTCGTCCATCTGCGTCGACACGTCCCTGTGGGTCGTATGGAAGAACCATACCTCTCATAAACGCGGTCCCCACGCCGTAGAAGCAGAACCGGCAGAAACAGAAGAATAGTAAAAGGGGCTGTCGTATTAAGACAGCCTCTTTTTGAGTATTAAGTTTGCAGTTTGTAGTTTTTAGTGAATGGTTTTTTATTTAAAGCCATCTTCTACAAACTACAAACTCCGTACTACAAACTATAAATAATCCCTAAAACAAGGAGGAATCACGATGTTTAAGATTAATGCTTTGGGCAAAGCCTGCCCGCTCCCGGTCATTGAAGCCCACAAGGCTTTGAAGGATCACGATGCTGTCGAAATCACTGTCGACAACGAAATCGCTACGGAAAACCTCAAGAATTTATCCCAGGAAATGAACTGCTCCTATACGATGAGCCAGGAATCAGATACGCATTACACGGTCCGCCTGGTCAAGGAAGGGACCGATGTCAGTGAAGACGAAGGACCGGTCACGTCGGGCTCGGACTACACGGTCGTCATCAATGCACCCGTCATGGGCGTCGGCGACGATCAGCTGGGCAAGAACCTGCTCAAGACCTTCATCTACACCCTGACCGAACAGGATGTCCTGCCGAAACGGGTCATCTTCTACAACGGCGGTGTCCCCTTGGTCACGGAAGGTTCGGAATCGCTGGAAGATTTGAAGAACCTCGAAGCCCAGGGCGTCGAAATCTACGCCTGCGGTGCCTGCCTCAACTACTATGGCCTGACCGACAAGGTCGCCGTCGGCTCCATTACCAACATGTTCCGTATCGTCGAAATGATGCGCACGGCCAACCGCATTGTCAAACCATAGGCCATGGAAGAAACGATTATCAAAGCTGCCATCCTCGTATCCTTTATCTTTTGCGGCTATACCTTAAAACAGCTGCGCCTTTTCGGGCGCAGCACTTTTAATACCATTTCGACGATCGTCTTCAACATCACCCTGCCGTCGGTCATCGTCGTCAACCTCAATGGCATCCATTTCGACACGCGCTATCTGCTCATCAGCCTCCTGGCCATCATCTTCAACCTGGTCATGGTCGCCATGGGCTATGCCGCCGGCCGGACGAAGGACGAAAAAGCCTTTTACATGCTCAACATCAACGGCTACAACATCGGCAATTTCGCCCTGCCTTTCGTGTCCTACTTCTTCGACAGCGCCGCCGTCCTCATCGTCTGCATCTTCGATGCCGGCAACTCCCTCATGTGCCTCGGCGGGGCCTATGGCCTGGCCCGCTGTGTGCGCGGTGAGAAAGGGGAGAGCATCGTCATGATCCTGGCCAAGACGATTTTTTCGTCCATTCCGGTCTTATCGTATATCACCATGATTACCTTGTCCCTGGCCGGTTTCTCCCTGCCCCAGGTCGTCATCGACTGGGCCAAGATCCCGGCGTCGGCCAATACTTTCTTGTCCATGCTCATGATCGGCGTCGCCCTGGGCTTGTCCTTGAAAAAGGAATACCTGCACCTCATCTATACCGATGTGGGCCTGCGCCTGCTGGCATCCGTCGTTATAGCGGCCTTCGTCTATTTTGCCCTCGATTATCCCATGGCCATCAAGAAAGTCATCATGGTCCTGGTCTTTGCACCCGTTGCTGGCATGGCCTGCTACTACACGGCCAAGATGAAGCTTAAAATCGAAGTGGCTGCCTGCATCAGCTCATTTTATATCCTCTTGTCCATCGTCGTCATGTCGGCCATGATCATCGCCCTGCAGTCCGTATGAGCAGTCGGCCAGTAATTCTTCTTCCAGGTCGGCCGGAATCGTCGACGGGCTGCGCGTGATGTAGTAGCTGTCGACTTTGGGCGGCTCGAAATCGAGGAGGGGAATGGCCCGCAGGCGCTTTTCGGCCAGGTCCTCTTCGATGAGGCTCTTGGGCAGGAAGGTATAGCCGATGCCGTCGGCCACGTACTGGGGCAGCTTGGTGCTGTTGTCGATTTCCAGGGGGAAGCGGTGATGGCGTGGGAACAGGTCCTGGATGTAGAGGCCCACGCCCTGGAGGGCGAAATTGCAGAAGAGGTAGTCGATTTTCTGCAGGTCGTCCTTGGAAATGCCGTTGGCATATTCCGTATTGACTGCCTGGCAGACCAGGACCAGCGAGTCCGTCCGGTAGGGGCGGCAGATATAGCCGTCGCGGAACATGGCGCTGAAGGAAAAGATCGCGTCCAGCGTCCCGTCCTGGAGCTGGTGCATCATGGCCGTCGTATGGCCGATGGTGACGTGCAGGGACAGGTCCTTCTTCTCTTTGAGGAAGCTGCGGATGCGGCGCTGGAGGTGACATTCGTAAATAGTGTTAGTCGTGCCGATGCTGATTTTCTGGGCATACGTCGGTGACGACTGGATGTCCTGCAGAGCTGCCAGTTCCAACGAGACGAAGCGCTGGGCATAGTCCAGGAATTTCTGGCCCGACGGCGTCAGGTCGACTTGCTTGTGGCTTCGGATGAATAAGGGCACGCCCAGTTCCATTTCCAGGTCGCGGATGCGGTTGGTGACCGTCGATTGTGCGACGAAGAGCTGTTGTGCCGTTTTGGTGAAGTTCTTGATTTGTGCCAGGGCGATGAACGTCCGGAGTGTCGTTGTGTCCATGGCCGGACCTCCTTCAGATAATTTGATTTAATTTGATTATCGAATGAAATAAATTAAAATAATCTATTTCACAAATTGTCTACTTGTATTATATAATAACCCATGTAGAGAAACAATGAATTCAATTACAAGAAACTGGAGCTGAAATAGGATGAACAAAAAAACTGTCCCCTTTAACGAAGAACAAATCCGTTCTATCATTGCCGAACACCCGACACCGTTCCATATCTACGACGAAAAAGCCATCGTCGATAATGTCCGTAAATTGATTAAAGCCTTTGACTGGGCTTATGACTTCAAAGAATATTTTGCCGTCAAGGCTACGCCGAACCCGTACATCATGCGCCTCTTGCAGAAAGAAGGCGTCGGTGCAGACTGCAGTTCCCTGGCAGAACTGGAACTGTGCGACAAAGTCGGCATCAAAGGCCATGACATCGTCTTCTCGTCCAATGACACGCCCTATGCTGAATTCAAGCGGGCCATGGAACTGGGCGCCCTGGTCAACCTCGACGATATTTCCATGATCGAATTCATGGAAGAACGCGGTCCCCTGCCGGAATGGATCTGCGCCCGCTACAATCCGGGCCCGCTCCTCAAAGGCGGCAACGACATCATCGGTACGCCGGAAGAAGCCAAATACGGCATGACCCGCGAACAGGTCATCGACGCCTTCCGCATCCTCAAGGATAAAGGCGTCAAACACTTCGGCCTGCACACCATGGTCGTCTCCAACGAACTCCACGTCAACGGCCTGATCAACACGGCCAAGATGATGTTTGAACTGGCTGTCGAAGTACAGAACATGCTGGGTATCAATATCGAATTCCTCGACTTCGGCGGCGGCATCGGCCTTCCTTACCGTCCGGAAGAATCGTTCATCGACTATGACGAACTCAGTGCGGGCATCAAGAAACACTTTGAAGAAATCATGGAACCGGCTGGCCTCGATAAATGCCGCATCTCCTTTGAATGTGGCCGTGCCATTACCGGCCCTTACGGCTACCTGGTCACGACGGCTATCCATCACAAGCACATCTGGAAGGAATACATCGGCGTCGATGCCTGCATGGCCAACCTCATGCGTCCGGGCATGTACGGTTCGTACCATCACATCACGGTCATGGGCAAGGAAAATGCACCGAAAGACCACGTCTATGACGTCGCCGGTTCGCTCTGCGAAAACTGCGATAAATTCGCCATCGACCGCAGCCTGCCGGAAATCGACGACGGCGACATCCTGGTCATCCACGACACAGGCGCACACGGCCATTCCATGGGCTTCAACTACAACGGCAAGCTCCGTTCGGCTGAACTCCTGCTCCATGCTGATGGCAGCGTCACCCAGATCCGCCGGGCTGAAACCCTGGACGACCTCTTCGCTACCCTTAATTTCTCTGATTTATAATCGAATATGAATGAAGGGCATCTCATGAATTAAAAATTTTCATGGGATACCCTTTTTTTATTGTAAAATTTTTTTGAATTTTAATCTCCTTTTAATCTTTACCCTATATACTGAACATACATCATCTCATCGTTCAAAGAGGAACAGAAAGGGGGAGCCGACCGTGATGAGCGCCTATGATATCCTGACGGGGATACAACTCTGCATGGCTATGGCCATGATCGCCTATGGCATTTACTTCCGGAAGAGCCGCATGTGCCGCCTGTGGTGGTTCGCAGGCCCCTGCGTCCTGGTTGCCATCTGGGCAGCGGCTGTATTATATTATTATACGGAATATCCTTTTTTGACGACCCTCTGTTTCCTCATGGCCTTTTTCCTGGGCCTGGGTCTGGGCCTGTGGTTCAAGAAGGGCCTGCCGGAACTGACCTATTGCCGCAAGCAGCACAGCCTTCGTTGTCCGCCCTTGCGGACGGCCCTGCCGGTGAATCTCTTTTTCTGCCTGATTTTCGCCTCGTTCCAGGCCGTGGCCTACCACATGCCCTTCATCACCCATTCGTGGCTGTTCAACGAGGTCCTGGGCTTTGCGCCGGGCATCGGCATGGGCTGGCTGTGGGGACGGGGATTGGCCATGCTGTTCGATATTCCCACGCGGGGACAGCAGGTCTATAAAGATATTTAGGAGGGACTTTGTTTATGGATAGTAGTGCACGGAGAGAAAAGATTCTTCAGATTCTTCAAGAATCGTCGTCGGCCGTCACCGGGACGGCCTTATCGAAAGCCTGCAACGTCAGCCGGCAGATCATCGTCGGCGACGTGGCTATTTTGCGCGCCCAGGGGATTGCCATCATCTCGACGCCCCGGGGCTATCAGCTGGTCACACCGGCCGCACCGGGCTGTACGCGGGTCTTCGTCTGCTGCCATGGCAGCGATTTGATGGAAGCAGAGCTCAATGCCATCGTCGATAATGGCGGCATCGTCCACAACGTCGTCATCGAACACGACGTCTATGGCAACCTGGAAGGGACCTTGAACCTTCATTCCCGCCGGGATATCCAGCAGTATATCAAGCGCATGCATGATTCCCATGCGGAAATGCTCAGTACCATCAGCGGCGGCATCCATACGCATCTCGTCGAAGCGGCGACGGAAGAAGAACTCGATGCCATCGGCCAGGCCCTGCGCGACGTCGGCGTCTTATATAAGGATTGACATTTCCCCTCTATATCGGTACAATAAGACCATGTAAATATAACTGTCATGACATATGTACAGATAGGAGGAACTGTTGTTATGGTATTAGAACGACTGGAAGCGCTGCCCCTGGGCCGTTTCCACTATAAACTGCTGCTGGTCACGGGCCTTGGCTGGCTCTTCGACTCGATGGATACAGGGCTCATCGCCTTTATCCTGCCTGTACTGGCCAAAGAATGGGGCCTGGCACCGGGGCAGATGGGCCTCATCGGCAGCATCGGCCTCATCGGCATGGCCCTGGGCGCCGTCGTGTCCGGCACCATCGCCGACCGCATAGGCCGCAAGAAGGTCTTCACCATTACGGTCTTATTGTACAGCATTGCTTCGGCCTTCTGCGCCTTGTCCTGGAATTATCAATCCCTGCTCGTCTTCCGCTTCCTCGTCGGCTTCGGCCTGGGTGGAGAACTGCCCGTAGCGGCGACGCTCGTTTCCGAATATGCGCCGTCCCGCGTACGGGGCCGCTTCATTGTCCTCTTGGAAAGTTTCTGGGGCCTCGGCTGGATTGCAGCAGCCTGCATCGCCTATTTCTTCATTCCCCTTTATGGCTGGCGCATGGCCTTCCTCATCGGCGCCCTGCCGGCACTCTATGTCTGCCTGATCCGCCTGCATATGCCCGAATCGGTCCGCTACCTGCTGGCTCATGGCCGCGTCGGCGAAGCCCGGCAGATCGTCGTCTCCCTGGAGCGGCAGCTGCACGTACCCGTAGCGCCCTTCGTCAGCGAAAAGGAAACCGTGCCGGTCGTCGCCAAGGCTTCGTTCCGGGAATTGTGGAAAAAGCCCTTTGCGTCGCGGACGATCATGCTCTGGCTGGTCTGGTTCGGCATCAACTTCAGCTACTACGGCATCTTCATGTGGCTGCCTTCGCTGGTCTTCCAGCAGGGCTTTACCGTCGTCAAGACCTTTGAATACGTCCTCATCATGACCCTGGCCCAGCTGCCGGGCTATTACTGCGCGGCCTGGCTCGTCGATAAGATCGGCCGCAAGTATACCCTGTCGACGTTCCTCTTGTTCAGCGGCGTCGCCAGCTACTTCTTCGGCCATGCGTCGACGGCAGCGACCCTCATGATGTGGGGCTCCGTCATGTCTTTCTTCAACCTCGGTGCCTGGGGCGTCCTCTATACGTATACGCCGGAACAGTATCCGACGGCTATCCGAGCCTTGGGAAGCGGCTGGGCTGCCGGCTTCGGCCGCTTTGGCGGCATGGCTGCGCCCATGATGGTCGGAGCCCTGTTGGCCCGGAACTTCGGTTTCGGCAGTGTCTTCTACATGTTCGCCTTGGTCTTCGTAGCCGTTGCCGTCATCGTCTTGAGCCTCGGCGTCGAAAGCAAGCAGAAGGACTTGGAAAGCATCAGCGAAGGACTGGTCAAAGCCAAGTAAGGTAATCTCGAAAAAAAATGTAAAAAGCTGTCAAAATTTGCTTGACAGCTTTTTTTTTCAATGATAAAATACTTTATGTCGCATGAGTTCGGAAATGCTCGGAAATGAAGTTTTAAGTTTTATAGGATTTAAAATTTAGTTCTTGACAAAACGACATAATGTGATATACTAAACAAGCTGTTAGGGCGAAGGCCTTGGCACTTGAGGATGGGATTGAGCTTTGAAAAAGTTCAAAAAACATCCTTGACAAGCTCTTCTGAGTTTGTTAAAATAAGCAAGTCGCCGCGACAAGCGGTGATGGCGATGACCTTTGAAAACTGAACAATGAACTGAATGAACGCCAACGTGCGAGGTTC
>ERZ894229.95-NODE-95-length-99035-cov-11.5157_pt1 | contig 99035 bp, 83 predicted proteins | sample MGYA00380295_ERZ894229 | MGnify/ENA primary metagenome ERZ894229 (study PRJEB32331, sample SAMN06328479) | human gut metagenome | biome: human gut microbiome; feature: stool | host: Homo sapiens | collected 2014-09-17 ...
GTGATCCGGTGGTATGAAAGTGGGATTGCCATCGCTCAACGGATAAAAGCTACCCTGGGGATAACAGGCTTATCACTCCCAAGAGTTCACATCGACGGAGTGGTTTGGCACCTCGATGTCGGCTCATCGCATCCTGGGGCTGAAGTAGGTCCCAAGGGTTGGGCTGTTCGCCCATTAAAGCGGTACGCGAGCTGGGTTCAGAACGTCGTGAGACAGTTCGGTCCCTATCCGGCGTGGGCGTAGGATATTTGAGAGGAGCTGTCCTTAGTACGAGAGGACCGGGATGGACTGACCTCTGGTGTACCGGTTGGGTATCAAACCCATGGCCGGGTAGCCAAGTCGGGAAGGGATAAACGCTGAAGGCATCTAAGCGTGAAGCCCCCCTCAAGATGAGATATCCCATCGCAAGAGTAAGACCCCTTGAAGACGACGAGGTAGATAGGGCAGAGGTGGAAGCATGGCAACATGTGCAGCTGACTGTCACTAATAGGTCGAGGGCTTAACCAAGTTGGTTTAGGTTGTCAGAAATGGCAGAGGAAATAAGAACGGATGAAAAGATATGTACAATGTGTGGTTTTGAGGGTATATGCCCAGATAGAATAGCGGAAATCCTGATGATTGGGATTTCCGCTTTTTGGTGTTTTCAGAGTGGTATGGCTTGCATTTTAAAGACCTGACTGCTAAAATTATTGATGATACGATATTGATATGGCACGAATATGACACGAGCAGGCAGAATTTTATAAATCAGCAGAGGGGGATTTGATGATACATATAGCAATCGTGGAAGATGAGGCATTTTATGTTCAGCAGATCCAAAACTATATGGAGCGGTATCAGCAGGAAAGCCAGAGAGAGATCTCGGTTACCGTGTATTCCGACGGGGAAGATATTCTGGATAATTATAAAGGCGATTACGACATTATCTTGATGGATATTCAGATGCGGTTCATGGATGGGATGACGGCGGCAAAGAATATCAGGAAACTGGATGATGCGGTCGTTATTATGTTTATCACGAATATGACTCAATACGCGGTGCAGGGATATGAAGTGGATGCCCTGGATTATATCATAAAGCCGGTGGAGTATTTTGCGTTTTCTCAGAAGCTAGAGAAAGCAGTCGGCAGAATCCGCCGCAGGAAGCGGTTCTATGTCACGATTCCGGTGGAGGATGGGATTCAAAAACTTGATGTTTCCTCCATTTACTATATCGAAGCCCGGGGGCATCAGGCTGTATACAAGACGGACTCCGGAGCGTATACGGCAAGGGCGGCGTTAAAGGATCTGGAAGGGCTGATGGAACAGTATGGATTTTACCGGTGCAGCAAAGGGTATCTGGTTAATATGAACCTGGTGGAGGGGATTTCCGGCGGAGACTGCATCATTCATGGTGAGAAAATACCGATTGGGCGCAGTAAGAAGAAAGAATTTATGGAATGCCTGATCCGGTACATGAATATGGAGGGAAGCTGAGTATGCAGCTGTATCAGGATATTCCCAGAATCTATACGGCGTTGGCGGACTGTATGCGCTGGCGGAGGGCTTCAGGCGGCAGGTGATGCCGCCTGTTTTGCATTTCATGCAGATTTTAAGCTTTTTATGCCAAACTTCGCACGGGAGAGGAACTTGTGGTATAGTAAAGCCGGAAAAATGACCGCAGGAGAGATTGCCTGCGCTTAAGAGTCAGAATCAAATGTGGGATGGTGTGAACTATGAAACATAGAGCTATCATTGAAAAAATGACGCTGGAAGAAAAAACGGCGGTTCTAAGCGGTAAAAATACGTGGGAAACCAGAGCGGTTAAGCGTCTGGAAATACCATCGATCGCACTGTCGGATGGTCCTCACGGGATCCGAAAACAGGCAGGAGCAGGAGATCATCTGGGACTTAACACTTCTTTGCCCGCCACCTGTTTTCCGACGGCGGCCACCATTGCAAACAGCTGGGATGAAGGGCTGGGAGAAGCGTTGGGACAGGCCCTCGGTGAAGAAGCGGCGGCTCAGGGGGTAGATATCCTCCTTGGTCCGGGATTAAATATAAAGAGGAGCCCCTTATGCGGCAGGAATTTTGAGTATTTTTCAGAGGATCCCTATCTGGCTGGGAAGATGGCTGCCTCTTACGTGCGGGGGATTCAAAGTCGGGGAGTCCATGCGTGTCCGAAGCATTTTGCAGTGAACAGCCAGGAGCTTCGCCGGATGGCGATGAATGCGGTTGTTGATGAGCGTACACTGCGGGAAATCTATTTAACCGGCTTTGAAATCGCAGTGAAAGAGGGCGGGGCCAGATCCATCATGACCAGCTATAACCAGGTGAATGGTACCTATGCCAATGAAAACAAGCATCTCTTACAGGATATTCTCCGGGGAGAGTGGGGATTTGGCGGTCTCGTCGTGACGGATTGGGGCGGTTCAAACAGCCATACTGCGGGAGTGGCGGCCGGTTCCGACTTGGAGATGCCGTCTCCGGGTCTGGACTCGGCGAGAGAACTCGCGGCGGCAGTCCTGGAGGGGCGGCTGGCAGAAGATGATCTGGATTCCTGTGTGGACCGGTTATTGGAGACGGTGCTGACAGTGAAGGGAGAGAAAAAAACTCCCCGGACATTTGACCAGGAAACGCATCACTTATTAGCGAGAAGAGCGGCGGCGGAGAGTGCGGTCCTGCTAAAGAATCAGGAAAAACTCCTTCCTTTGAAGGCTGGAACGAAGGTGGCCGTCATCGGAGATTTTGCCGTGGAGCCGAGGTATCAGGGGGCGGGGTCCTCCATGGTGAATCCGATTCAGGTGGAGACCATGGAACGTGTAATCGGTGATTCCCAGCTCTCGGTGGTTGGAATCAGCCGGGGATATGAACGGAATGGAGATCCGGAGGATATCCTGAAAAAAGAAGCGGTGGATCTGGCGGAAAAAGCGGAGGTTGTCATTTACTGTCTTGGACTGAATGAACTGGGCGAGGCGGAGGGGCTGGACCGCAGCCATATGAGAATCCCACAGAATCAGATTGATCTTCTGGAAACACTGGCGAAAGTCAATGAAAATATTGTCGGTGTCATCAGTGCGGGCGCTTCCATAGAGATGCCGTGGGAGAGAAACTGCCGGGCAATCCTGCACGGTTATCTGTCGGGGCAGGCCGGAGCCAGCGCCATGGTGGATATTTTGACCGGTGAAGTAAATCCCTCCGGCCGTTTGAGCGAAACGTATCCGATCAAATACGAGGACACTCCATCTTTCCGGAATTTCCCCAGTACGGAGCGAAATGCGGAGTACCGGGAAGGGATTTACGTGGGATACCGTTACTATGATACCAGCATGGTGCGGGTCCAGTATCCGTTTGGATTCGGGCTTTCCTACACGGAATTTTCTTATTCGGATTTGCAGGTAGACGAAGACGGCGTAACCTTTACCGTGGCCAATGACGGAGACTGCGGCGGCGCAGAGGTGACACAGCTTTATATTGGCCTTCCGGAGGCTGCCATTTTCCGGCCGTATAAGGAATTAAAAGGATTTAAAAAGGTATTTCTGAAGGCTGGGGAAAGGAAGAAGGTGCGGATCCCATTTGACGATAAGACCTTCCGTTACTGGAACTGCAGGACGAATAAGTGGGAGACGGAAGGCGGGAATTACCTGATTATGGTAGGCGCCTGTGTGGCAGATATCCGACTGTCAGGAAGGCTTGAAAGAAAGGGTACCACCAGGGAACTGCCCTATGATAGAGAGCAGCTGCCATCCTATTATTCCGGACTGATTCAGCAGGTGGGAGAAAGGGAATTCGAGACACTTCTGGGCCATCCGGTTCCGGATGGAAAATGGAGCGGGGAACTGGGGATTAATGACGCGATTTGCCAGATGTACTATGCAAAAAGCAGGCTGGCCAGGCTGGCCTACCGCTGTCTGACAAAGCGGAAGAAGAAAAGTGAGGATAAGGGGAAACCGGACTTGAACATCCTGTTTATTTATAATATGCCTTTCCGGGGAATTGCAAAAATGACAGGAGGCATGGTGAGCATGGAAATGGTAAATGGGATCGTGGATATGGTCAATGGACACTTTTTTATGGGATTAAAGGTCGTGATTGCCGGATATATCCGTAATTCGACAGCGAACAAAAGAGAGGAAGCCGGATTGAGATAAATATAGTATCATTTAAAAAAGCAGAACGAGGGATTCCAGCCTGTGAAGAGTCCCCCGTTTTGCTTTTTGTAATTTTCATGGTCAGTCTTATCTATTTCCCAGTTCATCTCTCAGCCGATTGAAAAAGAGTTTCGCAGCCGGAGAAAACGTCTGGTACTTTTTTGTGACAATAAAGAGATCCACTTTTAAGGCCGGTGACAGAGGACGGAAGGTGAGATTACGGCTTCCTTCCGTATTGACCAGATTAGCAAGACAGAGCGCGTATCCCATTCCCTGCTCGACCATGAAGGTAGCGTTATAAATAAGGCTGTAGGTTGCCACAATATTCAGCGTGTCAAATATCTCCCCAAACAGCTCAAGGCGCTGGCGGCCGCTGTAGGCCTGTGCGGAAGCAATAAGCGGAAGCCCCTGTAAATCGTCAAAGGATACGGTCTCCTTCTCCGCAAGCGGACAGTCTCTCGGCATCAGAAGTCCGTAGCTGTCACTTCTCGCCAGATTCAGATAATCGTATTTTTCATGCTGCATGGGCCCCAGCAGAAGTCCCAGATCCAACAGCCCCTTGTCCAGCCGTTCCATTACCGCTTCGGCGTCTCCGCTGAATATGTGAAAATGAACGTGCGGGTAGTCATTCTGGATTCCCTTGAAAATTCCGGTGATAAATTCCATAGCCGGAGTTTCCCCGCATCCCATATAGATGTCACCGCTGATCAGCTCCTCGTCCGTGTGAAATGCCGATTCTGTCTTTTCCATCAAATTTATCATTTCCTGCGCCTTGCTTCGCAGATAGGCGCCTTCTTCCGTAAGCGTTATCTTTTTCTTTCCTCGTATGAGCAGCTGTTTTCCCAGCTGTGCTTCCAGCTCCATCATCTGCTTGGAAAGCGTCGGCTGGGTAATGTGCAGAGCATCGGCGGCTTTCGTTATGCTCTGTTCTCTTGCTATGGCAAGGAAATAGGAAAGCAGTCTTATTTCAATCATGGAATCACCCCTTTTGTTTCATCATAGCAGGAAAATACCATTTCAGTCAATTATCTGCAGAAGGTAAAGTAACATTCCTTTTAGCTATGGAAAAGCATTCTACATAACTATTTGATATTTAATGGAAACTGTTCTATGATACAGATAGCCATTCATTACTTATAGTTACCAACAAGTTAAGAAAGGGGCCGTAATCATAAGATGAGGGATACAGCAGTATTTTTTTGTGCGCTTATGCTGGTTTTTGCCGCATGTGGATGCAGCAGGGCAGAGGCGGCTGATTCGCAGCCTGTTTTTCAGGAAGAGGAATCGGCGGATAAAGGAGAGGCGCAGATGAGAGTTTATGTTACATCAAATGGAAATACAATCGTTTATGGGCTGAATGGCAGCCAGGCGGCGAAGGATTTATATGCACAGCTTTCCCTGACGATTGAAGTGGAGGATTACAGCACGAACGAAAAAATATTTTACCCGCCCGGGAAGCTTGATGCTTCTGACGCTCCTGTGGCGGATGCTGGGAAAGGAACTCTGGCCTATTATGCACCGTGGGGAGATGTGGTGATGTTCTATGACCATTTCGGGAAGGGCAGCAGTTTATATGAACTGGGCACGGTGATATCCGGTGAGGAGTTTATAGAAGCTTTATCGGGGAGTGTTTTAATTACGGGAGAAAACGAGACGGCACAAGAGTAAAGATTGCAGGATCAGAACAGGAGAGGTGCAAGCGATGAGAAAATTGCGGCTGAATAACGGTACTGAAATGCCCCAGATGGGTTTCGGTGTTTTCCAGATCACAGATCAGAAGCAGTGTGAAGAAAGTGTTTTGACGGCTTTAAAGACGGGCTGCCGCATGATTGATACGGCGGCCTGCTATGGAAATGAAAAAGCAGTAGGCAATGCGGTTTTGAAAAGCGGAATTGCCAGAGAGGACGTGTTTCTGGTATCCAAGGTCTGGATACAGGATGCCGGTTATGACCGTACGATACGGTCTTTTGAAAAGACGCTTGAGAATTTACAGACGGATTATCTGGATTTATACCTGATCCATATGCCGTATGGAGATTATCACGGCAGCTGGCGGGCGATGGAAGAATTGTACCGTGACGGCAGAATAAAGGCGATCGGGGTCTGCAATTTTGAGGCCGACCGTCTGGTGGATTTAATCCTGAGTCATGAGGTGATGCCGGCAGTGAACCAGATTGAGATGCATCCGTTCTGCCAGCAGAGAGAACTGCGGAAAGTGATGGAAATGTACGATATCAGGACGATGGCCTGGGCTCCGTTTGCGGAGGGAAGAAACGGAGTCTTTCAAAATGATACTTTGGCCGCTGTCGGCAGTGTTTATCATAAGACACCGGCTCAGGTGATACTTCGCTGGTTCATTCAGGAAGGAATCGCTGTAATACCAAAGTCTGTACACCGGGAGCGTATTGAGGAGAATTTCATGGTGGATGACTTTCAGCTTGCGGATGCAGAGATGGAGAAAATCAGAGATATGGATACCTGTGACACCATGATACTCGCGATCCGAAGCCTGGATGAGGTATACCGGCTTCATGAGATCCGGTTTGAGCAGTGAAATGCGATTTGAGGGAATTATTCGTTAAGCAGATAAGTTTGCAGATAAGTTTGCAGATAAGTTTACAGATAAGAGGTGGAAGGATGAAAAAATATAGAGCTGTTATCGGCCTGGTATTTGTATTGATGTGCTTTCTGGCGGCATGCAGTCCCCAAAAAGATGCAGCGGCGGCTGCGAAGACTGTGTCCTCAGACACCGTGCCTGTGCAGGTAAAAAGCGTAAGCGGGACTGAGGAGGAGACTACGGTAGCACAGGTGGCTGAACCGTCAGAAAAAAGCGTTCTGGTTGCGTACTTTTCCTGTACCGGAACAACGAAAAAGGCGGCGGAATATGCGGCGGATCTTCTGGGAGCGGATCTTTATGAGATAAAGGCGGCAAAGCCCTATACGGAAGTGGATTTAAACTATCGTGACAGCACCAGCCGCACAAGCCTGGAGCAGAAGGATGCTTCTGTCCGTCCGGCTATTTCCACCAGTGGACTCACAGGGCAGGAGACTAAAGGCAGCGCTGACTTAAGCTTGTCGGAATATGACGTTATATTTCTGGGGTATCCCATCTGGAACGGCCAGGCTCCCAGAATCATCAATACATTTTTGGAAAGCTATGATTTCTCAGGGAAAACGGTAGTGCCGTTTTGTACCTCCGGCAGCAGCGGGATCGGTTCAAGTGCCGAAAACCTCAAGGGTTCCTGCTCTGACAGCGCCGTCTGGTACGATGGAACCCGGTTCGGCAGCGCGGTGTCCGCGGAGGATGTGGCTGGGTGGATTCATGAGCTGGACCTTCCGATCAGATAAGAACGGTGCGGAGGAATCCTGGGGATGGAAGCCGATGAAAAGTAGAAAGGAAAACAGAAAACAGGATGAAAGTTATAAAACAGGAATTTTTAACAGGTGAGAGGGCGTTATTTCAGGGAAAGGACTTGAAAATCTGCGATACGACCTTTGCCGATGGGGAATCCCCTTTGAAGGAGAGCAGAAATATTGAATTGTACGGGAGCATGTTTAAGTGGAAATATCCGTTGTGGTACAGCCGTGACATTAAGATGGAGGACTGTGTACTGTTTGAGATGGGAAGAGCCGGGATCTGGTATACGGAGAATATTTCCATGAAAAACTGCACCATCGATGCGCCAAAGACATTTCGCCGCGCGTCGGATATCCGTCTCACCCACGTAACCATGCCGAACGCAGGGGAGACGCTGTGGAATTGTGACCGGGTTACCATGAATCAGGTGACGGCAAGAGGCGATTACTTCGCCATGAACAGCAGGAATATGGTGATAGACGGCTTTGAACTGACAGGAAATTACTCTTTTGACGGTGTAAAACAGGCGGAGATCCATAATGCGAGGCTGCTCTCAAAGGATGCGTTCTGGAACAGTGAAAATGTAACCGTTTATGATTCCTTTATCTCCGGTGAGTATTTAGGCTGGAATGCAAAGAATCTGACCCTGATTAACTGCACGGTTGAGAGCAGTCAGGGCATGTGTTATATTGATAATCTGGTCATGAAAAACTGTCGTCTGTTAAATACGACGCTGGCCTTTGAATACTCCACTGTGGACGCGGAGATTAACAATACGATTGACAGTGTCTTAAATCCCAGCGGCGGCAGAATAAGGGCGCAGGGAATCAAAGAGCTGGTTATGGATGCTTCCAGAGTGGATGTGACAAAAACTGCTGTTCAGATGCAGGAACTGAGGGAGGCGGTGTAAATGTCCCATGATTTTGATCGATTGACGGACCGGCGTGGAAGTAATTCTTTAAAATGGGATGTCACGGAACGGGAACTGCCCATGTGGGTGGCGGATATGGACTTCGAAACCGCTCCGGAGATTACGGAAGCGCTGAAAAAACGGGCGGAGCATGGAATCTTCGGTTATACCACGGTGCCGGAGGCCTGGAGGGAGGCGGTCGCCGGATGGTGGCAGCGGCGCCATAACTTTGAAATGGATCGGGATTGGCTCGTATTCTGCACCGGTGTGGTTCCCGCTGTTTCCAGCGCGGTCCGCAAACTGACGACAGCGGGGGAAGCTGTGCTGGTACAGCCTCCGGTCTATAACATTTTCTATAATTCCATCTGCAATAATGGCCGCAGGGTCATAGAAAACCGGCTTTTATACGATGGGAAGAGCTACAGGATAGACTGGAAGGACCTGGAGAACAAGCTTAAGGATCCTCAGACTGCACTGATGCTTCTCTGCAATCCCCAAAATCCCACCGGATCCATCTGGAGCAGAGAAGAGCTGGGAAGAATCGGGGAACTGTGTGCCGCCAATCACGTTACGGTGATTTCGGATGAAATTCACTGCGACTTAACCGAGCCGGGATACGGCTATATTCCATTTGCATCGGTGTCAGAGGAATGCGCACAGAACAGCATTACCTGCATTGCTCCGACAAAGGCTTTTAATCTGGCGGGTCTGCAGACGGCGGCGGTTGCGGTGCCGAACGAATACTTAAGGCATAAGATGGAGCGGGCCTTAAACAGCGATGAGGTGGCGGAACCGAATGCATTTGCCATTGACGCGGCGATTGCCGCATTTACACAGGGAGAGGAATGGCTGGATGATTTGAGAAACTATCTGGCTGAAAACCGCCGGATCGTCAGCGCCTTTCTGGAACGGGAACTGCCCAATGTTTCTCTTGTGCAGTCCCATGCAACGTATTTGCTCTGGCTGGACTGCAAACGAGTGCTTGGGGACGCGGCGGAGCTGTGCCGTTATCTCCGCAGGGAAACGGGCCTTTATCTGTCGGCCGGCGCCGCATACGGCGGGCATGGAAACCAGTTTCTCCGTATGAATATCGCCTGTCCCGCGTCGAGAGTGGAGGAGGGGCTAAAGCGCCTGAAAGCGGGAACAGACGCTTATGAACAGTATGCAGCGGAACGCTGTTAAAGACGCAGATTCGCCGCAATATCTTTGCTGTAATGGTAGAATTCCTCTGGCATGGCTGGAAAAACCGCCGCCAGAGGGATTTCCTGTTCCCAGAGGGAACCATGGGTTCTGACGGAATCTGTCTCCAGATACTCTCCGTCGATTTCCCCAAAAGCACAGTCCTTTGCCGCAAAGACAACGTAGTCTCCAATCGAATCGCCGGGGAGGTGATAGCGCCGGGCCGCTTCTTCACTGGGTAAGATCATTTCAATCTCGGGAATGCTTTCCATAAGCGCGGACAGACGTTCCCTGTCTGAGTTATTGTTCAGGTAGAGATAGAGGATTCCTCCTTCCTGATAGCGGTGATTTTCAATATATCTGTCTTTCAGAGGAGCCAGACAGAACAGAGGGATTCCGTGATTCTGAGCAATGGTCTGAACGTTCAGCAGACGGTGTTTCTGATTCATGCCATGGTCTGCGGTGATGTAGATCTGGCGATGAGGATCGGCTTTATGTATTTCATGGATGTAATAATCAATCCATTGAATCTGCTGCCGGGCTTCTTCCGTCTCCGGGCCATAATGGTGAAAACAGCAGTCGTTGGTGGTGCAGTATACGAAATCGGGGGCCTCCTGCCTGACACATGCGAGCGCCGCGCTCATGATCCATTCCGTACAGGCCGGATCGCTTACACCTGGCGGCATGGCCAGCCCCAGGGATTCCAGCTGGCGAAGGTCCGGCGCCTGTGCGTTAATTCCGATATCTGCGTCTTCTCCGTACACACCTAAAACCTTTCCTTTTACAGTCAGAAACGCAGTTTTTAAGCCTCTTTCACGACAAGTGTGAAGAACCGTCGGTATCTTCATAAAACCGCGTTCTTCCACGAAGCCCTCCTCGCCGGTGTCCGGATTATAATAGTAATTGCCGGTAACTCCGGTATCTTCCGGAAATCTGCCGGACAGAATACACGCATGGTTTACATTGGTTACCGTCGGTATGGCAGACTTGATGGTCTTTATAAAACCGTATGTTTCCGCCAGCCGGAAGATATGAGGCGCAGTGTCCGGAGTCAGATATTCCGGGGCACAGCCGTCGATTACCAGTACAAAATATCGATTCTTCATGGGTCATTTCCTGCCTTTCTGGTTTTCTCTATCATAACATGGCCTTTTGGTATTGAAAAATATGAATATAATGATATTATAATAAGTATTTACTAATACATAAAGGAATGTGAGATATGACCATCCGTTATCTGGAGATTTTCGTTGAGGTATGTAAACAAATGAATATGAGCAAGGCGGCGCAGTCACTGATGATTTCCCAGTCTTCGGTGAGTCAGGCGGTTGCCGCGCTGGAAAAAGAGTATGAGACCATACTTTTTGAGCGTCTGAACCATTCTCTGTACCTGACAAAAGCGGGAGAGCAGATGCTCTACCTTTCTTCCCAGGTGCTGAAGAGTGTTTCGCAGATGGAAAAGACTATGAAACTGGGGAATACGGTGCCCACGTTAAATATCGGAGTCTGCACCACTATCGGCAGCTGCCTTTTGCATCCGCTGCTCGCAGCGTACAGAAAGAGGTGCGGCGATGTCCATGTCCATGTCAGTGCAGAAATTAACAACAGCCGGGTTCTGGAGGAGAAATTACTGCATGCACAGCTGGATCTGGCAGTTATTCAGGAGACGGATGCCTCCCCGTATTTAAGATACCGTCCGTTTTTAAAGGATCGTCTGGCGGTCATCTGCTGGAATGGCCATCCTCTGGCTGAAGCTGGACGGAAGACGGATTTAACAGAACTTCAAAAGGAAACATTTGTTGGGAGGGAGTCCGGGAGCGGTACGGATTATCTTTTGAAACAGGTATTTTCCAGCCACGGGCTGTCTCTGAAAATGGACTGGTGCTGCAACAGCATCGAAGGAATAAAGCAGGCCGTCATTCACCGGGCCGGTCTGGCGGTTATGTCTGAATTCCTGATTCAAAAGGAACTGGCGGATAAGACTTTCCGTGTAGTGGAGGTAAATGATTTTGTGTTTGCGAGAAGATTTGTTATGGCCTGCCATAAGGATAAAATGGAAAGCCCGGAGTTTAAGCAGTTTGTTGCGCTCTGTGATCAGCTGGGGCAGGAAGGGATGGAAGATTTGATTGCTGCTACGTAGGTGGGAGGAAGCAGGGAGGGAGAAGGGGTTAAAAAAAGCCATTCTTATTTTGGGGAGTAAGAATGACTTTTTTTGTTTTATTTCGCAGTTAAATCCCTTTGTGCCCTGGCGCTGGCAACCTCTTCCGGAGATTTTTCACGGAGGCGAACCGCACCACGGTATCCGTCTCTGGTAGGAATCCGGTCTCCTGAGGAGAGGCGTTTTTTGGCAAGCTCTATTTCGTCTTTGTACTGTGGGAGCCACTGCTCCTGAGCTACCAGCATTTCGTCAACCATCTGCCAGATTTCCGGCGGATTGCAGACGGCGCCAGTGAGCGGGTCCATCAAGGCGGCCTGTTTTAGGAGGGTGACGTCTCCGGCAGCCGCGGCTTCCACCGACAGGCGCTGTACCCAGATGGACTGGGAGCATACGGCAGCAGGGCCGAGGGGAAGATCACCGATTTTCGGTACACTGATGCCGTTTCCGTCTACGTAGCAGGGAACCTCGACCACACATTCATATGGCAGATTGGATATGCAGCCTTCGTTCATCATATTGAAATGGCCGCGGTACATGCGTCCGGTTTCCAGGGATTCGATGATGTAGGAGCCGTGTTCCAGGCCGCGGTCGGAGCCGTCGTATTTTTTCGGCGGCTCAGCCAGAATTTTTGGATAATCGGTTTCGAACCAGCGGCGTTCTTCCCGGGTTACCCGTAAATATCCGCCGGTCTCTCCGTGGATCCAACGGCTTAAATCGATCCAGTCCTTTATTTCATCGGGCCGTTTTCTGTACCATGCCACATATTCGGATAAGTGGCCGTTTGATTCCGTGGAATAATACCCGAACCGTTTTAAGATATCGATGCGGACTTTTTCCTCCTCCCGGTAGGTTTCGTGAGCCTCGAAGGCGGGAAGAAGCTTTTGCAGCATGGATTCCCCATGATGGCTGATGGATATGTACCAGGTCTGGTGATTGATTCCCGCACAAACGAAATCGAGCTCATCTCTGGGGAGGCCAAGTACTTCGGCGATCTGCTGCTCACCGTGAATCTCACCGTGGCACAGGCCGATGGTTTTTACCTTGCCGTACTTGTTGCAGGCCCATGTAGCCATGGCGTTTGGATTGGAATAATTGAGCATGACGGCGCCGGGGGCCGCCACTTCCCGGATGTCTTTGCAGAAGTCCAGCATGGCGGCAATGACACGCTGTCCATACATGATTCCGCCGATGCAGAGCGTGTCGCCGACACACTGGTCAACACCGTATTTCAGCGGTATTTCAATATCAGTTTCAAACCCTTCCAGTCCGCCAATGCGGACACAGTTAATGATATATCTGGCATCCTGGAAGGCCTCTCTGCGGTCCATGGTAGACTGAATCTTCGTTGCAATCCCATTTGCCTCCAGATCCTTCTGGCATAAGTCGGTGACCTTTTTTAAGTTGTCCTCACTGATGTCTGTAAACGCGATATCGATGTCCCGAAACTCCGGAACTGACATGATATCCGTGAACAGTGTCCTTGTAAAAATCAGACTTCCGGCACCGATAAAAGCAATTTTGAATTTCATATGTTTGTATCCCCTTTCTCAGTTAAGCTTTGATTGTAGTATACAGATTCTTCGAAGAGGATGCGCATGAAATTGAAACGCCTTTTTCTCAAATGCAATAAATTGTTGGATGAATAGAAAACGATATGCTACAATAAAAGAGAGGAATGATACGGAAAAAGAGGGAAGGCTATGGCAGATAATACAATGGCGAGTTATGCGTATCCGCGCTATGCATATCCGCGTTATGCATATCCGGCCGCATATTATGCGGTGGCACTGGATTATTTTCAGATGGAGGCACACAGACATGACCAGTGGGAGATCATGTATCTGGTAACCGGCACGTGCCGGGTGGAGGTGGAAGGCGTTCTGGTGGAAATGGAGGAGCGGCAGTTTATCTGCATCCGTCCGGGAATTCCGCACAGGCTGGAAATCAATCAGGGAGAGCGCAGTGTACTGTTAAATTATGAGTTTTCCTGTCTGGATAAGATGGGCGGAACGGATTTAAACAGCCTGGCCGAAAAGGATGCCGGCTTCGCGGAGCTGATGGTATCCCCGGAGCCGTATCTGCTGCTCACCGATTACGGAAAGATGGAATACGTATTGAAGGACTTGATTTCCGAGCTGGAGAGACGGGATCGAAACAGTTATTTACTGGATCTGATCTTTCAACGAATGCTGATTGAGTGGTCAAGGTGCATTCAGGATAATGAAGGGGTAACCGGCATGGTTCATCTGAAAAAAGCCCGGAAATATATCCGGGAGCACTTTCGGGAAGATATCCGGGTAGAGGATGTGGCGAAATACGTCAGCCTCAATCACTCGTATCTGCAGACGCTGTTCAGCAAAGCCTACGGATGCGGGATTATGGAGTACATCAATAACCAGCGGTTGGAGCGGGCCCAGTTTTTGCTGAAAAACAGCAGCATGAATATTGTGGACATTGCCTTTGAGGCAGGGTTCAACAGCCGGCAGCATTTCGGGTATACCTTTCAGAAGAAGTACCGCTTAAGCCCCAAACAATACAGAAAATTGAAGGGACAGAATATAGCGGCGGATACAGGTAAATGGCAGAAGAGTCTGAGGGAAAATGGGGAGGCGGCGGGGGCGAACCGGTTGGTCTAATGGTTTGTTAGTATTCGAGATTGCTGCAGCGATGAAAATGAATTGAAGTATGAAGGCGGTTTTTACATTTTGTGAAAACCGCCTTCTTTTCTTTGGTTAATGGATAGGGGACAGTATCAAGATTCTGCACTTTAAAATATAAATGTAGAATTCAAGTAAATTATAATTGAATTCAAGTAAAAGCAGGAATAATATAATGCCATAGACAAGACAAACAAGACAAAAGCATTAGAAAAATAGAATAAGAAAGGAGAAAAACAGACATATGTTACAACAAAAAGATAATACCCTACGCACGTGCAAAGAACTGCTGCTTGAATTTAATAAAGAGAAAATTCAAGTAAATTCAAGTAAAATAAAGTTTATCCTCAAGCAGAACGGAAAAGACGTCTATAATATCACAGCACCATTTTTTGCAGATGGAAAGACTTGGATTGCAGGACGGGTCGAGGCGAGAGACAGTGAGTATTCCAGGATTGGCTTTTTCGAAGAGAGCGAAGGCGAGTGGGTGGAAACAGAACGGGAAGCCTTAAACCTTCAGGATCCATTTGTGACGAGGATCGGCGGGAAACTGGTCCTTGGGGGCGTGGAAGTATTCGATGATGAGGAACGGCCAGGATACTTAAATTACAGGACTGTATTTTACCGGGGGGATGGAATCCTTGATTTGAGCAGATTTGCTGTGGGGCCAGACCGGATGAAGGATATCCGGCTCTGTGAGCTGGAGGATGGAAGGATTCTGGTACTTACCAGACCACAGGGGGAACGGGGGGGACGCGGAAAGATCGGTTACCGTTTCTTTGAAAGTCTGGACGAGTTAGATGCAGTAAGCCTGCAGCAGGCGACGCTTATGGAACATCAGTTTATACCAGAGGAATGGGGCGGAGCAAATGAACTCCACCGCATAGCAGGCGGGAATATCGGAGTGCTCTCCCATATTGCAGGATTTGACACGGAAGGAAACCGGCATTACTATTCCACGGCGTTCTGCTTCAATCCTGAAACAGGGGAATACGGTCCTATGAAACTGATTGCGGAGCGAAGAAATTTCCAGCCGGGACCAAGTAAAAGACCGGATTTGGAAGATGTTATATTTTCCGGCGGGCTTGTGAGGCTCGGGGGAGGAAAAGCGGAATTGTACTGCGGAGTCAGCGATGCAGAAGGACAAAAGGTGCTGATCGACGATCCATTTGATGAATATGAAAACAGATAGAAGGAGAAGAGACTTATGAAAAGAATGAAGAGAGTAGTGGCAATTGCAGCAGCGGCGGCTATGACTGCATCCGTGATGACAGGATGCGGAAAATCAGGAGGTAATGAGCCGGCGGCCAATCATGGGGGTGCCTCCGGAGAGGTGGTTTCCGTTGATTTCTGGACGGCGCCTCAGCAGGTTCAGTATAACTTCTGGGAATCCAAGGCACAGGCGTTTAACGAAGCAGGCATTACGGTTGATGGAAAAAAGATAGAGGTAAAAGTTCAGCAGATGCCGGAATCCCCGTCTTCAGAAGCAGGAATTCAGAATGCAATCGCAACAGGGACCGTACCGGCTGTATCGGAAAATATCAACAGGGGATTCGCAGCAACTCTGGCAGCTTCCGGAGCAGTCTATGACCTGTCTGGCGAAACCTGGTTTACAGATGTGATTGAGGCCAGAAAGATGGAAGATACGATCACAAACTGGGCGATTGACGGGAAACAGTATGTGCTCCCGGTCTATGTCAATCCGATGATCTGGCAGTGGAATATGAAAGCCTTAAAGGCTCTGGGCTTTGATTCGGCACCGAAGACCGTGGCAGAATTTACAGCTGTCATTACCGAATTTGCCGCGCAGCGTGATACCACCATGAAAGAGATGGGGGGTACCCATTCCTTCTACCGTCCGTCCTTAACCCGTCCGGATCAGTGGTGGGACAGATGGTATGATTTTCAGATGCCTTACGAAGCTCTGACAGGGGGAAAACCGTGGGTAGAGGGCAATAAACTGGTACTCGATAAGGAAGGCGCAGTCGAAGCGTTTGAACTGATTGGCCTCTTTGGCAATTCAATCCAATCCGGCGAAATATCCAGCATCTGGACAGAGGCAAATCCTTCCGTACTCGTGACAATCAACGCACCATGGGAGATTTCACTCTATCGTGAAAACAATAAGGTCTACGGAGAAGATTATATTTACGGACAGGCAATTGTGAAGAATGATGGTGATATTCCTTATAACTTTGCTGATTCCAAAGGCCTTGTCTTCTATAAAAATAAGAGTATTACAGATGAGGAACATGCCGGCGCAGTGGAATTCGTAAAGTGGGTTTATAACAAGGAAAATTCTGCACAGACCGATCTTGACTGGCTGAACGCCACGACAATGCTTCCGGTCAGAGGTGATTTAAATGACAATGAAATATTTGCCGACGTTATGAAAGAGTATCCGGAGTTAGCTGCACTGGCGGAAGCTGTACCGTATGCGATTCCGAGTATTGCGACAGAAAAGGTAACTGATATACAGACAGCACTGACCGAGAGCGGAACAGCGCCGTATATGAATGAAGTTATGAATGCAGAGCCTGGAAATGCACCGGATGCCACCCCATATGTAGAGGCGGCTATGGAGGCCATGAAGCAGGCGGGTGGTCTGGAATAGGCTGTTGATCGGGGACAGGAATCGCTTTCCTGTCCCTCCCAAAAAGGAGGGGTTTTATGAAGAGAAAGAGTATTACGGGAAATAAAAGGGCTGGCCTCATGGGATGGCTGCTCAACGGGCCATACCTGATTTATTCCCTTATTTTCTTTCTGATTCCGCTGATCTGGGCGTTCTGGCTTTCCACCATGGACTGGAACCTGATGTCGGAACAGAAGACGTTTGTAGGGATCAGGAATTTTGCCAGCCTTTTTTCCGACAGCAGGGTAAAAGCGGCTTTTATTAACTCTTACCGCTACCTCCTGCCTATTGTAGTGCTGTGCTTTGCTGGGGGGCTGATCATCGCGCTTCTGGTATCCAATCTGCCGGATAAAATCAAGGGTCTGGTGGCGGTTTTATTCTTTATTCCTTATCTGACCTCCGGGGTTGCGACGAGTGTTGTTGTAAAGTACTTTTTTAATTATAATTCTGCGTTCAATACGTTTTTGAGAGACCAGTTTAATCTGAATATAAACTGGCTGACAGACCAGAGATACGCATTTGCCGTTATGGTGGGTATTGTTGTCTGGAAAATGTCGGGGTACTATGCATTATTTATTCTCTCAGGCATTGAAAGCATAGGGGATGATGTGACGGAAGCTGCGATGCTGGACGGCTCGACCGGACTGCATAAGCTCCTCCACATTACGCTTCCGATGATTATGCCTACGTTGACCACCGTAATTGTACTGGCCACAGGCCTGGCGTTCGGCGTCTTTACAGAGCCGTATCTGCTGACAGGCGGCGGCCCTAACATGACGACAACTACATGGCAGCTGGAAATCTACAACACGTCCTTTACCAGATTTCAGTCCGGATATGGGGCGGCCATGGCGATAGCCAGTGCGGTTCAGATCTTTATAACTTTAAGGATTATCAACGCTGTAACGGACCGGCTGAACAGAAGATTCGGATGGTAGGCAACGATAACGAGGAGAAAAGAATATGGGAAGAAAAAAGAAATTAAGTGTTAAAACATACATTATTACGGCAGTCACCCTGACTCTGCTTGCGATATCCCTGTTTCCCTATTATTATATGGTGCTTCAGTCCTTTACCTCCTGGGATCAGGTCGATAAGGTGATGGTGCCTCACGGTTTTACGTTAAGAAGCTATGAATATTTGATAGGAAAGGGCGGAGCGACGAATTCCATGATGTGGGTCAGAGCCCTGATCAACTCATTCCTTGTAGCATTTCCTACCGCAGTGATATCGGTCATCATAGGACTGTGCAACGGTTATTCCGTATGCAAACTGAAATTTAAGGGAGAACGTTTCATTATGGACTCCCTGCTGTTTCAGATGTTTTTCCCAACCATAATCCTGCTGGTGCCCAGGTATATGATTGCAAAGCCTATGGCGAATACGTACGGCGGAATGATCATACCCATGTGCATTTCCATTTGGGCCATTTTCATGTATATCAACTATTTTAAAACCTTGCCTAATGAGGTTTTTGAGGCTGCGAAGATAGACGGCGCCGGAGAGCTGCGCATTATATTTTACATTGCGTTTCCCATAACAAAATCGGTTACCACAATTGTGTTTCTGTCTATTTTTATGCAGCGGTGGTCGGAGCTGATGTGGGATATGCTGATCGCGCCAAACATTCAGATGCAGACGCTTAATGTGTTGATTTCCACTCAGTTCAAACCGATGGGAGCATTTCCGGGACCGATGTATGCGGCGTCTGTTATTCTGACTCTGCCGATTATTATCCTGTTTTTATGCTTTTCCAAATACTTCAAAGAGGGAATCAGCTTTATGCTTAAATAATGGAAAATGAGGAGGAACAACATGCTGGAAGTAAAAAGATGCGGAGAAAATCCGCTTCTTATCCCGGAAAATGTAAAACCCAGCCGAGAAGATTTTAAAGTCGAAGGGGTATTTAACTGCGGCGTCGCAAAATATAAAGATGAGGTGATCCTGCTGTGTAGAGTGGCCGAGTCTGTTAAAGGAGCAGGGGAAGGAGAAGTACGGATCCCTGTTGTGAGTAAGATCAGTGGAAAAGATGAGATTACAGTACTCAGTCTGAGAAAAGCGGAACATCCGGAGCTCGATTTTACCGATTCCAGAACGATTAATAAGATGATGAAGCAGGGGAAGAGAACGGTGTATTTAACATCTCTGTCCCATTTAAGAGTGGCCAGATCAAAGGATGGAATTCATTTTACTGTGGAGGATACTCCGTCTATTTTTCCTTGTGCAGAGGAGGAGAGCTGGGGAATGGAGGATCCGAGAATTACTCAGATCGGGGATGTGTATTACATTAATTATACTTCTGTGACGGAAAATGGAGCGGCTACCTCGTTAATCAGTACAAGGGATTTTGAGACATTTGAGCGGCACGGAATCATATTTGCACCGGAGAATAAGGATGTTACCATATTTCCGGAAAAAATTAATGGTATGTATATGGCCTTTAACCGTCCCGTACCAGGCGGAATCGGCAACCCTGAGATGTGGCTGGCCCAGTCACCGGATCTGATACACTGGGGACATCAGAAGCATTTCTGCGGCATATCCAATGCGGACAGCTGGGATAACGGGAGAATCGGAGGCGGAGCCGTACCGTTTAAAACGGAACAGGGCTGGGTGAAAATTTACCATGCCGCCGACAGGAATGACCGGTACTGCCTGGGGGCATTTCTCCTGGATTTAAGCGATCCTTCCAGGGTGATCGCAAAGACGGAGGTACCGATTCTGGAACCGGAAGCTGCATATGAGACAGAAGGCTTCTTTGGAAATGTGGTATTTACCTGTGGCTGTCTGGTGGAAGGAGACTGCGTCTCTCTCTATTACGGCGCCGCGGACGATAAGATATGCAGAGCAGATTTCTCGGTTTCCCAATTACTGGCCGGGATGAAGGCCATATAAAGTCAGAAAGGTGGAATACAGTATGAAGAAGCGGGTTACCATGAAGGAAATAGCGGAAAGGCTGAACCTTTCTGTCAATGCGGTATCCCTGGCGCTGAATGACCGGGCGGGGGTCAGCGAAGAGACGAGAAGGCTTGTTTTAAACGCTGCGGAAGAGATGGGATATCTGGATCAGAGTACCAAGTATACGGCGGCATACTCCAATAAGAACATCTGTATCCTTCTGGAGGACCGTTTCTTTAAGGATATGCAGTTCTATGGACGGATTCTGCTGGGATTGGAAGAAGCGGCAAAGAAGGCCGGGTATGATCTGTTTATCAATTCCTTCGAGAAGAATCAGGAGATACCGGCCTGTGTGGAACAGCAGAAGGTGTCGGGACTGATTGTCGTTGGTAAGATCGATGAGGAGTATCTGAAGCGTTTGAAGAGCTACTCCATACCGGTTCTGCTTCTGGATCACGAATCTGTGGAGACACCTACTGACTGTGTGATGACCAATAATGTGGCGGGCGCCTATAAGCTGACAAAGTATCTGCTGGATAAGGGCTACCGGAAAATCGGATTTTTCGGTGATCTCTCCTATACCCCCAGCATTCGGGAACGTTTCTGGGGATATCAGGAGGCCATGCAGCAATATCTTAAATTTCCATCCTTTGAAGAAGGGATCGCCTATATCAGACGGTATTCTGCTTTAAAGAATGTGGAGGACGCGGTGATTCATCAGGACGCGTCCAGTCTTGCGGATTACTATCAGTCACTGGAGGATAAGCCGGAAGCGCTGATCTGTTCTAATGATAAGATGGCAATCCTTATGTGTAAGGCTCTGTCGCAGTGCGGCCTCAAGGTTCCTGAAGATATCGGCGTTGTTGGGTTCGACGATATTGAACTGAGCAATATGGTGAATCCCCGTATTACGACTATGCGTGTGGACAAGGTCCTAATGGGAAAAAAGGCTATGGAACGGCTTTTAAAATGTATGGAACGGCCGAAGGAAAAGGTGGAAAAGCTGGTGCTGGATGTCCAGCTGATTGAAAGAGATTCAGTGAGGGAGTTCATATAAATGAATCAGTGGTGGAAAAATACGGTTTTTTACGAAATATATATAAGATCCTTCTGTGACACCGGTCAGAACGGGAAGAGCGGTATCCGGGGGATCACCTCGAAGCTGCCGTATCTGAAAGAACTGGGAGTGGGCGGAATCTGGCTCACTCCTTTTTATCCCTCTCCAAAGGTAGATAACGGATACGATGTTTCCGATTATTGCGGTGTGGATCCGGATTACGGAACAATGGAAGATTTTGAGGAGATGGTGAAGGCAGCCCATAAGCATGGTATCAGGGTCATCATTGATATGGTTTTGAATCATACATCGATCCTGCACCCGTGGTTTATAAAATCAGCCGCCTCCAAAGACAGCAGTGAGAGAGACTGGTATATCTGGAAGGATCCCGTTAACGGAGGGGAGCCGAATAACTGGGAGTCCTTTTTCGGAGGAAGCGCATGGGAGTATGTGGAGTATGGGGATTCGGGACAGTACTATTACCATTCCTTTGCAAAGGAGCAGGCTGACTTAAACTGGCAGAATCCTTCTGTGGAGGAGGCCATTTACCAGGTTCTTGATTTCTGGCTTCTGAAAGGCGTGGATGGTTTCCGGTTTGATGTGATTAACAACTTATCGGTTTCCGGCTCTCTGGCGGATAATCCAGTCACGGGAAACGGGGAGCAGCTTCATGAAAATGATGTCAATCAACCGGGGGTTCAGGCGGTTATCAAACGGATGGCAGGCAGGATCAGGGAGAAGAAGCCAGATGCATTTCTGGTTGGAGAGATCAGCAGCGACGATTTAACCAGAATTCATTCCTATACGGGCGGCGGGAGCCTGGACACGACTTTTAATTTCAATTTGGGAAGCAGGGAAATATTTCAGCTCGACGAGATCTATGAAGAGTTAAAGCGCATGCAGGAACTGTACGGGGATTCAGAATATCCAACCCTGTTTTTTGGAAGTCACGATATGAGACGTTTTCCGGACCGGTTCGGATTTTCGGAAGGGAAAACGAAATGCCTGCTGGCGCTGATGCTTTCCTGCAGGGGAATCCCGTTTCTGTACTTTGGAGATGAAATTGGAATGAAAAGCCGTATTCTGAATTCTGTGGACGACGCAAAAGATGTTCAGGGAATACTGGCCTATGAGGCGGCTCTTAAAGAGGGAAAAAGCAGGGAGGAAGCGGTTCGGATTCTGAATGAACGATCACGGGATGCCTCCCGCAATCCTATGGATTGGGACGAGGCTGAAAAACAGAGAGAGGATCCGTCCTCGATCTGGAATTTCGTCAAAAATTTCATTGAACTGAGAGAGAGAACTGCGGCGCTGACAGAAGGAACAATGGAACTGCGAAAACTGGGGAACGGCTTGATAGAAATCGAGAGAGCGCTGGGGATGGACCGGGTACGAATTATGATTAATTTTTCGGATTGCGGGGTGACGGTCCCTGTTGAAGACCGATGGCAAATTCTCTGCGCTTCAGACAGCGTACCGGATAGCAGAACTAGGGAAAAAAACGGAAAAGACTGTGTGAAGCCTGGAATGGTCCGAATGTTAGTTCCTGGCGGAGGCTGTGTGATTCTGGAAATATGAGGATAAGGTAAATGAAGATGATACAGAAACTGACAGATGGCTGGAACTTAAGAAGCTGTTCCGCCGGCCGGAGTTTTGAAACGAAAGTACCGGGAACCGTATACGGAACCTGGCTGGAGCATGGAGCGATGAAGGATCCTTACTGGAGAGACTGTGAGGAGGCCGCGCTGGCCATGATGGATGGGGACTACGAATATGAGATTTCCCTGTCGCCGGATGAAGCTCTGATGGGATGCAGGGATATCCGGCTGAGATTCGAAGGAATTGATACACTGGCGGATATTTTCTTCAACGGGGTTTATCTTGGACATGCGGATAATATGCACCGCATATGGGAGTATCCGGTAAAATCTCTGATGGGAGAGACCAATAAAATTAAGGTACATTTGTATTCGCCGCTGTCTTTTATCAGAGAGGCCTATGAAAAGACTCCTTATGACGGTGCACCCGAGGCTATGCAGGGCTTTCCGCTTCTAAGAAAGAGCCACTGCTCCTTTGGATGGGATTGGGGACCGAGGCTTCCGGAAGCCGGTCTGTTCCGGGAGGTATCCCTGATTGGTGTGAATCAGGCCTCCATCTGTGATGTGCATATCAGACAGAGGCACAGCGGCGGAAGCGTGATCCTGTCCTTGAATACCACTGTGGAGGCGGCCGATGATGGGGCCTGCTCCTGTATGCTCAGAATCACAGATCCGCAGGGGATGAGTATTACGTACCAGATGGAAGGCGAAAAGTATCAGTTTTCAAAAGCTGTGACAATAAAAACCCCGGAACTGTGGTGGCCGAATGGTTATGGAAAACAGCCTCTATACCAGGTAGAAGTCATGGTGGCTGCAGACGGTGAGCTTCAGGATAGCTGGAGCCGAAAGATTGGCCTCCGAACAATGACGGTCAATACGGCGGCGGATGAGTATGGGAATAAGTTTGCCCATGAAGTGAACGGTGTGGGAATTTTTGCCATGGGAGCGGATTACATACCGGAGGACTGCATCCGCGGCCGCGTCAGCCGGGAACGGACAAAAACGCTTTTGGAACACTGCAGAAACTGTAATTTTAATGTGATCCGCGTCTGGGGAGGCGGATACTATCCGGATGACTTTTTCTATGACCTGTGCGACGAAATGGGTCTGATCGTATGGCAGGATTTCATGTTTGCCTGTGCGGTTTATCCTCTGACGCCGGAGTTTGAAGCAAATACAGCAGCGGAAATCCGGGATAATGTACGGCGCATCCGCCATCATGCCTGCCTGGGCTTATGGTGCGGCAACAATGAGATGGAAATGTTCCTTGCGGATAATCAATGGGTGAGAAAACCGCTGCAGAAGACCGAATATTTGATTATGAATGAAAGAATCATACCGGAATTACTGAGGCAGCTTGATCCGGATACCTTTTACTGGCCGTCCAGTCCGTCATCGGGCGGGGATTTCGATCATCCCAACGATGAGAACCGCGGAGACGCCCATTACTGGGAAGTGTGGCATGGAGGCGTTCCGTTTACGGATTACAGGAAATACTATTTCCGCTATCTCTCTGAGTTTGGGTTCCAGTCATTTCCCGCGGTAAAGACCATTGAACAGTTCACTGAGCCGGAGGACAGAAATATTTTCTCCTATGTGATGGAAAAACATCAGAGAAATGCCGGGGCTAATGGAAAGATACTTCAGTATATGAGCCAGATGTATCCGTATCCGGAATCACTGGAGCTTCTCGTTTACGTTTCGCAGCTGCTGCAGGCAGAGGCTATCCGGTATGGTGTGGAACATTTCCGGAGGAACCGGGGGCGGTGCATGGGCTGTGTCTACTGGCAGTTAAATGACTGCTGGCCGGTGGCCTCCTGGTCCTCCATTGATTACTACGGCAGATGGAAGGCGCTTCAATATTTCGCCAGGCGTTTTTTTGCTCCGGTCCTGCTTTCCTGTGAGGAAGAAGGCGCTCTGAGTTCCTCCATGAATGTAAATGAGGAGAACCGCTGCATCAGAAAAGCGGCCCGATTCTGTGTGACCAATGAGACAAGGGAGCCGGTAAGCGGATTTATCAAATGGAGCATTCAGGATGCGGCGTCTGACATCTGCCGGCAGGGACAGTACAGTGTGGAGGTGGAAGCGCTTTCTGTCTGCAGCTATCCGTGGATTGAATTTCCGGATATAGATATCAGAAGCCATTATTTGTCCTATGATCTCTGGCTTTATGGGGAAAAAGTTTCGCATGGTGCCAGCTTATTTGTTCCCCCAAAACATTTTGAGTTCGCAGATCCGAGGCTGGAACTGCGCAGGGATGGGGAGACTCTGCTGATCCATGCAGCAGCCTTCGCCAAAGGTGTGGAAATCGGAAACGAGGCCGGCGATTTGCTGCTTTCCGACAACTATTTTGATATGGACGCAGGGGAGAATCGTGTGCAGGTGCTGCAGGGAAGTATGGAAGGGCTGTATGTGCGCAGTATGTATTCATTGATGCCGGGCCACAGTACAGTCATATGCCGGGCAGACTGATATAAGGAAACAGGGAGATAAGAAATGACCGATTACAGGGATGAGTACCGCAGATGGTGCGAAGATTCATATTTCGATGACAAAACAAGACAAGAACTGAAAGCCCTTACCAGCGAGGAAGAGATCAAGGACCGTTTCAGCAGGGAACTGGAATTCGGAACCGGCGGACTGAGGGGAATCATGGGGGCGGGGCTGAACCGAATGAACCGCTATACGGTGAGGAAGGCGACGCAGGGGCTTGCAAACTATATAAACAGTCAGGCACGTACGGAAAGAAAGGCAGTCATAGCCTATGATTCCCGCCATAACTCGGTGGAATTTGCCATGGAGGCGGCGCTCTGTCTCTGCGCAAATGGCATAGAGGTATATTTATTTGACAGCCTTCGTCCGACGCCGGAATTATCTTTTGCAGTCAGAGAACTCCAGTGTATGGCGGGGATCGTTGTGACTGCCAGCCATAATCCGCCGGAATATAACGGCTATAAGGTATACTGGGAGGACGGCGCTCAGATTACCTGTCCAAGAGATGCAGATATTATGCGTGAAGTAAAGGCTGTAAGCGACTTTGCTTCTGTGAAATATATGGGGCAGAGAGAAGCCGTGTGCGGCGGACTCTTACATTTTATTGGGGAGGAAATCGACTGCCGCTACTTATCGGAGCTTAAAAAGCTTGTACAGGAGCCGGAGCTTTTAAGAGAAAGGGCACGGGAACTGAAGATTGTATATACGCCCCTTCATGGTACAGGAAATGTTCTGGTCAGAAGAATTTTAAAGGAATTAGGATTTGAATCGGTATATGTGGTAGAGGATCAGATGCTGCCGGATGGTGATTTTCCGACCGTAGAATCGCCGAATCCTGAAGATAAAAGGGCATTTGCCAGGGCGCTTGAGCTGGCAAAGGAGACAGGGGCGGATGTTGTATTGGCGACTGATCCGGATGCAGACCGCCTTGGCGTATATGCCAGAGATGAAGAGACTGGAAACTATATGGCATTTACCGGCAATATGTCTGGTATGATTCTCTGCGAATACCTTTTGGAACACAGAAAGGAGAGAAATACGCTGCCAGAATGCGGCGCGGTGGTTACGACAATTGTATCGGGGAAGATGGCAGGTGCTGTCTGCCGGGAACACGGGGTAAAGCTCATTGAAACATTAACCGGTTTTAAATATATTGGGGAACAGATCCGCCTTTTTGAAAAACAGGGTACTTATGAATATCTCTTTGGCTTTGAGGAGAGCTATGGCTGCCTCGTCGGCACTCATTCCAGAGATAAGGACGCAGTAGGGGCTGTCATGGCGCTGTGTGAGGCTGCAGTCTATTACCAGACGAAGGGGCTGACCCTTTGGGACCAGATGCAGAAGCTCTATAAACGATACGGGTATTATAAAGAAAGTATCCATACCATTGTGAAAACAGGTACGGATGGCGCGGCATTCATGAATCGCTTAATGGAAAATATGAGGAATAATCCCCCAAAATCGCTTGGAGGTCTCAAAACCGTCAAGGTTCGTGATTATCTTAACGGTGATACTGGTCTTCCAATATCAGATGTGCTGTATTTTGAACTCGAAGGCGACAGCTGGCTCTGTATCAGACCGTCGGGAACAGAACCTAAAATTAAGATTTACATAGGGACCAGAGGAAAGGACGAGAGAGAAGCAGAAGCCCGGCTTGGCGCAATATGGGAAGAAGCAGAGAAAATACTGGAGGAAAAGCGGAGTTAGTGTGTGCGAAAACACTGCGGCAGAAGGAGGACGGGAGCATGAAGTTGTGTTCCCGGCCTCCTTCTGCCGCAGAATACCATCAGCCGCTAAAATCGTATAACAAAACAGTCCGCATATTCCCCGCCCATGGCTGACTCCAGCGGCAGATGAAGGATCAGTGCGCCAAATTCGGTGGTATAGTCCACCGGTTCTCCAGTCCGCATGAGTGTTACCGAGGCAATCTGTTTTTGGAGCTCCGGAAGGTGAAGGCAGAGCTTCGAAGGCAGGGCTGCAGTCTCTTCATAGAGGTAGAATGCATAAACGGTATCTTTCTTTGCCGTATACTTTACCCGGTTTTCATAATAGGGTGCCGTGATTTCTGTATCATAGATGCCTTCTCCATGGACAGCCAGCCATTGGCCCATATCTCTTAAAGAGGACATGGCAGGCGCCGGCAGAAGTCCGTCCGGCTGAGGGGCCACGTTGAGCGCCAGATTTCCGCCTTTTGATACGACGTCCAGCAGCAGGTGTACCAGCTGGCGGCCGGACTTAAAGCAGTCTGTGTAATGGAAGGAAAATTTTTCACCGACCGTTGTGCACGTCTCCCACGGCACGAAGAGCGGCGCGTCCGGGATTTCCTTTTCCGGTGTGATGATATTTTCATATTCGCCGCCTGCGGTGCGGTCGCAGACAATCAGATGGGGCTGTGTTGTGCCGCGTATCTCTTTGACAATCTCATTCAGACGGATATCCTGGCCTTCGTTCCCGGCGTTGACCCAGCCGCCATCCAGCCACAGCACGTCTACTTTTCCATAGTTGGAGGTCAGCTCGCGAAGCTGGGCGTGGGTATAATTTACAAATTCCTCCCACAGCTCCGGATGGTCTGTAACGGAATAGTTGATATTTCTGGTGGGCGCGGTGCCGAATGCCTTATGCCAGTAGGCATCGCTGTGCCAGTCCGGCTTGGAGAAGTAGACGGAGATGGCCAGTCCCTGCTTTTTAAATTCCCGGTACAGAGCCCCGGTGATATCGGAATCCGGATGAGAGGAGAAGGGGCAGGAGGGATCTGTTATTTTATAATCGGTGGTCTTCGTATCGAACATGCAGAAGCCATCGTGGTGCTTGGTGGTGAATAAAAGGTACTTAAAGCCGCATTTTTTTGCAAATTCTGCCATACGGTCCGGGCGGAATTTCACCGGGTTAAAGGTTTTATTGCAGTCGATATACTCCTGCTTGAAGGTCTCTATATCGGTCCAGTCCACATCCCTCTGAGACCAGCTGCCGTCTCCGTCGGAGAGGGGCCACGACTCATAGGTCCCCATCTGGCAGCCAGGCGCCCAGTGCATCATCAGGCCCAGCTTTAATCCCATGAACCATTCGAGATGCTCTTTTACGGCGGGCTCTTTCGGCGCTATGTAGGTCTCTGCCGCCGAATAGCCGTGAATTCCATTCTTTACAATTCCATTCTTTACAATCTCATTCTTAACGATCGTCTTCTTTTCCATATCAAATTTCTCCTTTTATTATAATTTAGCAGCGGAAGCTTCCCAGTATTTAAATTCTGCCCGTGCCGTCAGCCTGTTGTTTTCATCAACGTAGTACTTAAGACCGCTTTCCGGCCCGAAATGAAGGCGTATCCGGTCGTTCACATTGCGGATTCCGAAGCCGTTGGTCACCTTTAAGTTGTTTGTTTTATAAGCCAGATACTCATTGAGCAGATCGGGATCGCAGCCCTGGCCGTTGTCTGATACCTCCAGAATGAAACGGTCCGCCTCATGTGTTACAGAGACCGTGATCTCGATCGCCGTTCCCGTCGGCTGGCCGCCGTAGCGGATGGAATTTTCCACCAGGGGCTGAAGCGCGAATTTTGGAATCAGAGTATCGGCTGAGGCGTCTTTTGAGGGGACGGAAAGCCTGATATCCCCCTGATGCCGGAGCTTGTAGATCGCAATATATTCTCCTATATTGGAAAGCTCTTTCGTTAAGGGGATGAGCTGGTCGGCCTCCATGATGCTGTAGCGCATGAGATTGGCAATGGAGGCGAGGATCTCCGCCAGATCATCCTGATCGCGGGTCAGAGCAATCCAGTTGACCGCATCCATTGCATTGAAGATAAAATGGGGATCGATCTGTGCCTGCAGTGCCTTTAATTCCGAGTTTTTCTGCCTGATTTCCTGCGCCTGGACATCATGAATCAAACGGTTGTTGTTGATAATCAGCTTCGTGAAGCTTTCCTCCAGACTGACGATTTCCCGGTCCTTCGATACGTGAAGGCTCTTTAAGTCAAAGGTTCTCGTATCGGTGATGGAACCGATCACCTCAGAAAGGAGGATAATCGGCCGTGTGATGCGGTCCGAAGCCGTGAAAATAACAGCCATGGCACATAGTGTAATCAGCAGAGAGATCACGGAAAAGCGTACCATGACCGGGCGTACTGTACGATTGATATCGGAGTAGGGCGTAAGCGACAGAAGGGTGATATCCTGATCGGAATCGTCAAAGTTTACCAGGTAAGGCTCCCCGCCGATTACGTGGTGAGAACCGGTTCCGGCCTGGTATAAGGCGGTATTTCCGCTGACCGCTGCAAGTGCCTCTGTGTAGAAGCTGTGATCCGGGCCGCTGGGGCTGGCGTAGAGAAGCTGCCCCTTTTTGTCCAGAAGGGCGTAGCCGCTGTTGGGGGTGGGGGGAATCCCGCCGAAAACAGAATCAATATAGGGCATTTTAATGCTGATGACCATGACGGCCTGCCCATCCTTATAGTATGGTCCAGTATAGCTGGTATTCTGGATTTTCTTGGCAAGGCACAGCTCTCCGGAACTTTCATTATTAAATACGCAGGTGTAATTGGAGGCCTCCAGAGTATTCTTATACCACAGATCGTCCTTCACCAGGGTGTTGGCAAAGATGCTGCTGGCTGTACTGTAGGGATTCGTGCTCAGGGTCCTGGCCTCAAACATCGATGAGATGGGAAGCTGGTCATTGAGGAACAGGGTATAGCGGTAGCTGTTGACATCATGGGACATCGTAAGCAGCGAGTAGTGAGAGAACTGGGACTGCAGGGCGGCGCGGACCTGCAGCTGCTCCATGGGCTCGGTGGACGTGCTGCTGAGCTGGCTGCCGATGGCGCGGTCACTGATAAAATGGATGGTGATCTGTCTCAGATTATTCATAAAATTAGAGGCCAGATGGCGGTTTGCCATGACCTGTGCCTCCTGCCGTTCCACCACTGCGGCCGTTACCGTATTGTGAAAATAAAAGTACATAAATATGTAGAAGGTTAAGAGAAAGAAGAGGATGATAGCCAGAAACAGACCAGATATTTTTTTTCGGATTGCCATGGGACCCCTCCTTCTTTATGTTTTCAGATTCCGGTATTCACTGGGGGTAAACCCCGTCTTTTTCTTGAACAGCTTGGCGAAATATCTGGCGTCCTCGTAGCCTGACATCGCGGATATCTCCCCGATGGAGTAACGGCGGTCGGCCAGCAGACGGCGGGCGTAGTCCATACGCATTGCGGTCACATAGGAAATTAGGTTGGAACCGGTGGCCTGCTTGAACTGGGAGCTTAAGTAGGACAGCGATACGTGCATACTGTCCGCCAGGACGGAGATGTTGAACTCCGGGTCAGAGTAATGTTCACCGATATACTCCTTTGCATAGGTGATAAAGGACTCGCTGTATGCCTGCTTTTTCTGATTCATCCCGGTCAGAACGTCGTAATAGCTGGTTATGATGAAGTTGATCTTTTCCTGGGTACCCGGAGAGTCCCAGAACTGTTCCATAGCGCGCTCCCTTGAGACGGTAATGACTGTCCGGTTTACATCGATCTGGGAAAAATAGGCGTATAAGTAATTGATCAGCTGGATTCCCAGAGGATTGGCGGAGCTGCTGTGCATGGTGCTTACAAAATAGGAAGAGCGGAAAAACTGATCCAGCGCCTCCATATCCTGATTGTGGAGTATCGTTAATATTTTCTCTTCCAGACCGGAATTCCAGGCGTTTAAGAACCGCTGCTTCCTCTCCTGATTTTCCTCGTAAAACTTAATCAGGAGGTTTTCGATCTGATTGACCTTTTCTCTTGTGATTGGCTTTAAGATGTAGTCTGCAACGTCGTACTTGAGCGCCTGTCTTGCATATTCAAACTCCCCGTGGCCGCTTAAGAGGATCATGCGGGTGGCCGGAGACTGTGCGTGAATCAGCTCCGCCAGCTTCAGTCCGTCCATCCGCGGCATCTTGATATCGGAAATAATGACATCCGGAGGAGTGGCTGCCATATATTCCATCGCCTCCTCCCCGTTGGCAGCAGTTCCGGCAAGCTCACCGTGAAATGCTTCCCAGTGCAGCATGGAGTTTAATCCTCTGACTGCAAAAATCTCGTCGTCAACAAGAAGAACCTTCATAATTGTTTTCCTCACTTTCTATGTAGATGATTATAAAGCATGAAGGTCAGCCGCGCAATCGGTTCGGAGCGTTCCGAAATAAAAGTACACATGAGATAAAAAAAGTCTCCTTGTGGAATGGAATCCGATAAAGGTATAATTATGCCAGAAAACATCAAAGCAAAAAGCGATGCGAAGAAACAGGGGGTAAAAAATGAAAACAAGGCAAAAAAGTGAATGGTTCTATTTTAAGAAAAACCTGCCGCTCACGCTCATGGCCCTGCCGGGGATTATCCTGATGATTTTATTCAAGTATCTGCCATTGTCCGGCATTGTCCTGGCCTTTAAGAAATACAACATTAGAAAAGGGATATTTGGAAGCGAATGGAACGGGCTGGAAAACTTTAAGTTTCTGTTTAAGACCAGCGACGCATGGATCATCACCCGCAACACCATATGTTACAATCTGATTTTTATTGTACTGGATCTGGTGGTAGCGGTTACCGTGGCGATCGTGCTCAATGAACTGTTAAATAAGAGAAGGGCGAAGCTCTTCCAGACGATCTTCATGGCGCCTTACTTTCTGTCATGGGTTGTCGTTTCCTTTATCGCGTTTGCATTCTTAAGTGTGGATAACGGGTTATTGAACCACATTCTCCGCTTTTTTGGAAAAGATGAGGTCCAGTGGTATACCCAGAAGCAGTATTGGCCGTTTATCCTGGTATTCTGCCAGCTCTGGAAGACCGTGGGCTACTCGACCGTCATGTACTTAGGATCTCTGGTGGGGATTTCCAATGATTATTACGAAGCGGCCATCATGGATGGGGCGACCAAGTGGCAGCAGATTAAGTATATTACGCTTCCCTGTATGCGTTCCATGATGATTGTACTGACCATACTGGCGATTGGCAAGATGTTCTACTCTGATTTTGGGCTATTCTATCAGCTGCCCAGGGATTCCGGCCCCCTTTACCCGATCACCAACGTCATCGATACATATGTTTACCGGGCGTTAAAGGTCAGCGGCAACATCGGAATGGCTTCGGCCGCCAACTTATATCAGTCTGTAGTCGGCTTTATTCTGGTGCTGGGCTCCAATTTCATTGTGCGAAAGATCGACAAGGACAGCGCGCTGTTCTGACAGCCATTCTTCGGAAAACGCGTGAAGACCGCATGAGAGCGGTTGCTTCAGTCAGGAAAGGGGAATTTTTAGTCAGGAAAGGGGAATTGCCATGAAAAAGAAATATAGAGACGAGGAAGCAGGAGCGGATTCCTGCGTCAATCATATCAGTAAGAAGACGAACGGGATCATGAACGTGATTCTGACCTTGATGGCGCTTGCCTGCGTGCTGCCGGTTCTGTTGGTCATTATCGTGTCCTTCAGCAGTGAGCAGAGCATTTTTGAAAATGGCTATACATTTTTTCCCAGCGAATGGAGTCTGGAGGCCTACCGGCTTTTCTTCAAAATGGGGGATCAGGTGGTTCGTTCCTACGGAATTACGCTGTTTGTCACGATCGTGGGAACGGTGTTCAGCCTGGCGGTGACGACGCTTCTGTCCTATGTGCTTTCGCGTTCGGATTACCGGTATGGAAAGCCATTGACCTTACTGCTTCTTTTTACTATGCTGTTTAACGGCGGTCTGGTTCCCAGCTATATGGTCAACACACAGCTTTTAGGGCTTCGGGATTCTGTCTGGGCGCTGATTTTACCCATGTCACTCAATGTGTTTTATGTGGTGGTGCTGCGGACCTTTTTTAAGAGCATACCCATGGAGATTGTGGAGGCAGCTACCATCGACGGTTCAGGGGAATTCAATACCTTTTTGAAGATCGTTCTTCCGCTGTCTAAACCGGGAATCGCCACCATTGGCCTGTTTACCATGATCGCTTACTGGAACGACTGGTTTCTGGGCATGCTTTACATTTACGAGACGAAGAATTACCCGATCCAGACGTTCTTATGGAGCATGCAGAACAGCTTGGAGTCACTGAAACAGAGCTCGGCTAACGCGCTGGAGTACGCGGAGATGGCAAACAACGCTCCGACCAACAGCGGCCGAATGGCCTTAACCGTACTGGTAGTACTGCCTATCCTTTGCGCCTATCCCTTCTTCCAAAAATATTTTGTGAAGGGACTTACAATCGGCGGGGTCAAAGGGTAAGCTGTTATAAATTATGTAGAAGGAGGAAGTAAGAAATGAGAAAAAGAAAGGTGTGGGCGTGCGCGGTGCTGAGCGCGGCAATGGCAGCCAGCCTGATGACAGGCTGCGGCTCTTCAAAGACGACGGATGGCGGTACGGCGGCCTCTGCGGATACGAAGGCAGCAGGAGAGACAACGGCTGAAAAGGGAGCAGAGACAGATGCTTCGAAGACGGCGGAGGAGCCTGTTACTTTAAAATGGTATATGTCCTTGAATCCGGTGGATGCGGATACCGATAAGGTTATTGCGGCATTAAATGAGTATACGAAGGAAAAGATCGGCGTGACGATCGATTATACGGTCATCGCCAATCCCGATTACAAGGAAAAGATGCCGACCCTGATCAACTCCGGCGAGTATTTTGATATCTGCTTTACCGCAGACTGGACGACCAACTATGTGCAGTTTGTGGCAAAGGATGCATTTATGGATATTACGGATGCAGTGAAGCAGTACGCTCCTGAGACGTATGAGTTTATTCCTGAGTCCTTATGGAAGGCTGTTTCCGTAAACGGAAAGATCTATGGCGTTCCGTCCTATAAAGAGATGGGCTGGCAGAGCGGTTTCTTTGTAAACTCTACCATGGCAGAAAAGTATGGGATCGATTTAAGCTCAGTAAAGACACTGGAGGACTACACGGAGGTGTTAAAGACCGTCAAGGAAAAGGCTGACGCGGCAGGAGAGGATGTCATCGGACTTTCCGGCCTTGGAAGCTCCGGCGGCTCCTTCAATATGCTGTATCCCTACGAGAGTCTGTCCGGCTCCAGAGCACTTCCAGGCGCGGCCGCAGTGCCGGAATACGAGTACTTTAAGGATCAGACGGGGGTGTTTAATCAGTATGCAACACAGGAATACATGGATTACTGTAAACTGGTGAGAAGCTGGTATGAGGCGGGGTACATGTCCAAGGACCCGGTAAACTATGATACCGACATTGCCAACCGCGACAATGATTTTAAGAACGGCAAGCTGTTCTCCTATATCATCTCATACGCTCCGGGAGCGGCTGAGGCTGAGGCGGCTAAGACGGGGCACGGCGTGACCTTCGTTCCTCTCATGGACCCGCTCTTTGAGACAAAGAACGCGCGCGGAGGAATTCTGGCTATTTCCTCTGCTTCCGAACATCCGGATAAGGCCCTGGAGTTCATCAACCTGTTAAATACCGACGAATACGTAGGAACCCTGATCCGTCACGGCATTGAAGGCCAGCACTACAGCGCGGTGGGCGATAACCAGGTAGACCGCACAATGGGCGGAACCCTGAAGATCGAGGACAACGGCTATGTTGATTACACCTATGGATGGCAGTTCGGCACACCGTTCAACCAGAAGTGGGATATCTCCTACCCGGATAATATCGAACAGTTATTCGAGGAATACAATGCGAAGGCCATAACGGCTCCTCACAATGGCTTTACACTGGATAACAGCCCGGTGGAAACCGAGATAGCGGCTATCTCCAACGTGGTGGATGAGAATGCCAAAGCTCTGGAGTCCGGTATGGTAGACCCTGAAGTCTATATACCACAGTTTTTAGATGCACTGAACAAGAACGGAGTCGAGGATTTACTGGCAGAAATTAGTAAACAGCTTACAGAAAACGGATATCAGTAAAAATAGAGTAAGGGGGACAGGGACAATTTATCCCGGGTCCCCCTTTGATATGGAGGAATGAAGATGGAACGGCCAAATATTATTATGATACTGACCGATGACCAGGGAGCCTGGGCCATGGGCTGTGCGGGGAACCGGGATGTGAAGACACCGAACCTGGACCGCCTGGCAGAGGAGGGCGTAAGATTCGAGAACTTTTTCTGCGCCTCTCCGGTCTGCTCTCCGGCGCGGGGAACGATCTTCACGGGAAGGATGCCCTCTGCCCATGGCGTTCTGGACTGGATCCGCGGGGGGAATGTGGACCGGGAGCGGCTAAAGGAAAAGAGCGGCGACCCGTATTACAGAAATGAGGACAGAGCCATACCTTATCTGGAGGGGATGACCACCTATACCGATGTTCTGGCACGGGAGGGCTACACATGCTGTCTTGCGGGCAAATGGCATCTGGGAGACAGTCTGCACCCGCAGCACGGCTTTTCGAAATGGTTTACAATCGCCAGGGGCGGGTGCCTTTACAAGAAGGCGGATGTTGTGGAAAATGGAGGGATACGGTATGAGAGCCGCTATATCACCGATGTGATTACGGATAAGGCGCTGGAATATATCGACGCATGCAGGGCGGAACAAAACCCGTATTATATCAGCGTACATTACACGGCACCTCACGATCCCTGGGATGAAGACCAGCATCCCAGGAAATATGTGGAAGCTTACCGGGACTGTGCATTTACAGCGACACCCGACCTTCCTGTCAGCGATAAGCAGATTCAGACGGCCCCGTACGGTACTGGAGAAGTGAGAAAGTCGCTTCTGCGCGGTTATTACGCGGCGGTCACGGCTATGGATGCGGGCGTTGGACGCATTGTGGCCCATTTAAAGGAAACAGGAGAATACGATCACTGTATCCTCTGTTTCATGGCGGACAACGGGATGAACATGGGACATCACGGCGTGTGGGGGAAGGGAAATGCCACCTTTCCGCTGAATCTGTACGATACCTCCGTAAAGGTGCCGTTTCTCGTGCGCTGGCCGGGCCATACGGAGCCGGGGCGCGTGATCCGCGGCCTTTACAGTCAGTATGACTTTTTTCCGTCACTGCTTTCCATGGCGGGGATATCCGTACAAGCGGAAGGCCGTATGCCCGGACGAAGCTTTACTCCGGTTTTGGAAGGGGCGGAGCAGGAGGCGGGACCCGTGGTGGTTTACGATGAGTATGGGCCTAACCGGATGATTCGTTCAAAAGAGTGGAAATTTATCCGGCGGTATCCTTATGGAGAGGATGAATTGTATCATCTGACAGAGGATGCAGAGGAGACGGTGAACCTGGCGGAGGATGAGGCATACCGTCTGGTCCGGGAAGAGATGAACGACAGCCTGAATCACTGGTTTTACCGTTATGCGGATCCGGCCATGGATGGGGCCAGAGAAGGGGTGACAGGCCATGGGCAGCTGCGCCGTCCAGGAATCTATTCGGAGGGAAAGGAGGCGTTTTTTCGCCCTGAGCAGCCTGCTTAAGCTTTCTTTTCCAGCCAGAAAGAGAAAGTTTCTCACTTAGGACCTTTCTGATGAAAGTTGTATTGACAATACTACGGGTAAGCGCTATGATACAAAAGTCATAAGATAACATAGTTATTTAATTGCAAAATAACAGAATCGGAAACCATTTGAATCAGGGATCACTTGGATTGGAGAATTGATCATGCGACTTATTAATGAAAAACTGGCGGCGGACCTTCTGGAAGCCGGGAAAAAAGAATTTCTGGCTCACGGCTTTCAGGGGGCGAGTTTAAGGGATATCGCCGCATCACTGGGCGTGACTACGGGAGCGATCTACCGGTACTACACCGACAAGGCGGAGCTGTTTTCCGCACTGGTGGAGAAGCCGGCGAGAGAGCTGGAGGAACGCTACCGGGCTGCACAGAAAGAATTTGCGGATCAGCCGCTGCAGGATCAACTGACGGAATTACCGGAGGTTTCGGATGAAAACAGCTGGATCATGGAGTTTATCTACGACAACTTTGACGCCTTTAAGCTGATCGTCTGCTGCTCGGCGGGAACCGGCTACGAGCACTACCTGGACACACTGGTGGAGATAGAAGCCAATTCCGGCCGTGCACTTCTGGAACGCATGGAGGAGGCAGGGCAGCAGATTCACCAGATTGACGACGCGTTGATTCACATCGTATCCAGCGCCCTGTTTAACGGGATATTCGAGACGGTACGGCATGATATGCCAAGAGATAAGGCGTTTGTATATTTAAACGATCTGAAGGAATTTTATTCGGCGGGCTGGTTTAAACTTCTGGGGATGTCGTGACAACGGCACCCCTTAGGTTTTAATTATGAGTTAGTTACAACTAATATGCAGAATCAAGAGAAGAAAGGATGAGTGAGTATGAAAAAGCTGTCTGAAACATCAAGCGGAGAACGCGGCATCATCTGTGATATTGAAGGGGATACCCGTTTTCTAAGCCGTATTACGTCCATTGGGCTGACTCCGGGGTGCCCGGTAACCGTCCTCCAAAATGAAAGAAAGAGGCCGCTTTTATTATTCAGCCGGGACAGCATGATTGCATTAAACCGGGAAGAGTGCGGGAAAATCATGATAGGAGGTACGGGGAAATGACGGAAACACAAAGAAAAGAACCGGTCATTGCCCTTCTGGGGCAGCCAAATTCAGGAAAATCCACCTTGTTCAACGGGCTGACGGGGCTGAAGCAGCATGTGGGAAACTGGCCTGGAAAAACGGTGGAACAGAAGGAGGGATATTTCGTCCGCAGTAATCAGCGCTATACCGTAGTCGATCTGCCTGGAACCTACAGTTTGTCCGCCAACTCGGAAGAGGAGATTATCACCAGGGATTACATAGCGGAGGGAAATGCGGATGCGGTCTGCATCCTGGCCGATGCCTCTCAGCTTGAGAGAAGCCTGTTTATGCTGGCAGATTTTGCTGGAATCCGGACGCCGGCCTTCCTTCTGCTCAATATGATGGATGTGGCGAAGGATCAGGGCAAAACGATCGATCCCCAGCGGTTGGAAAAAAAGCTGGGAATTCCCGTGGTGGCATTTTCGGCTACCGATGTCAGACATTACGATGGATTTTACAGGGCGCTCGACCGGGTTCTGAGGGACCGGCCGCTGCTGGATACCTGGGACCTGGAGCAGGAGTATCAGAAGAAGGAGGGATTTACCGGGATTAAGGAGCTGATGCCGCAGACCGGCATGGGTCAGTATTCGGACTTCTGGCTGGCGGCCAAGCTGATGGAGGGGGATATCCCTGTAACGGCGAGGGTGAAGGACCTCCTGAAACCGGAAGATCGCCGGGCGCTGGAGCAGCAGCTTTCCCAGATCAAAAACGGAGCGCTGTTGACGGGAGAATGCAAATTCGCATGGATTGACCGCCTTTTAAAGGGGGCGGTCCAGGGAGAAAAGCGCACTGCATCACTGGGGAAATTTGACCGCATTGCGACCAGCAGACGCTATGGAAAACCGCTGGCGGTGGCGATCATTCTGCTGGGGCTGGTGGCCTCCTTTATCCCTGCCATGCCGTTTATGCTGGGCGGAAGTCTTCTGCCTTCCCTGCTGACGCCAATTCTGACGGAAGGGCTGACCGCGGTTCACGCGCCCCAGTTTCTGATTGGCCTGATCTGCGATGTGGGGATCAATGCCCTGTATTTTGCCATTTCCATGATTGGCTTTGTGTTCGGTATTACGCTGGTATTCGGATTTATTGAGGAGATCGGATATATGGCCAGGATCTCTTACGTGTTTGATAATACGATGGCAAAGCTGGGGCTTCAGGGAAAGGCGATCATGCCGTTTCTGGTCAGCTTTGGCTGTACGATCGGCGGTGCGGCGGGAACGAGAGTCATCGATAACTGGGGGCAGAGGATTCTGACGATTGCGCTGGCGTGGGCGATTCCATGCGCGGCCACATGGGCTATTGTACCGATGATATCCAGCGTGTTCTTCGGCGTTTGGGCGCCTCTGGTGATTGTGGCGATATTTGCGGTGGCACTTCTGCATATGTGGATCACCTCTAAAATCTTCGGCCGTCATCTGGTGAAGGCGGAAGAGCGGACCGGGCTGATTATGGAGCTGCCTCCCTATCACAGGCCGAAGTGGGGAAGCCTGCTGCGGTATGTATTCGGGCGGACGAAAGACGTGCTGATCCGCGCACTGAAGGTAATTTTGCTGATTTCTCTGATATTCTGGCTGTTGTCCTATACTGCGGATGGAAACGTGGAACACAGTGTGATTTACCGCATCGGTACGTTCATTGAGCCATTGACACGCGTGTTTGGCTTAAGCTGGCAGACCTTTCTTGCTTTCGTATCCTCGGCCGTCAGCAAGGAGGCCGCGCTGGGCGTGCTCAGCTCCCTGTACGCCGGAACCGGCACCGTATTTGCTTCTACTGTGGGAACCGCGGGGCAGGCGGCCAATCTGGGCGAAATCTTAATTGCCAACATCGCCCCGGCGGAGGCGCTGGCCTTCATCTTTGCAGTAACCTTTAATATCCCCTGCATTGTGGCGGTTGCATCGACCTACCAGGAGACACATTCCGCCAAATGGACCGGGCGGATTGCACTGTACTATGTTACCATGGCATTGATTATGTCCTTTGTGGTGTACCATGTGGGACTGGTGATTTTTTAGGATCGGTTTGGAGAGAGTGCGAACTGAGATCATGGAGGCGGAGACAATTATGACAGAATTACTGGATTTGTTAAAAGACGGCAGAGCCAGATCGGTGGAGGAGCTGGCTCTGTCACTTAGGACAAACGTGGAGGATGTCCGGCGGCGCATGGAATATCTGGAGCACGCCGGATATCTCCGCCGGGTTGGAAGCTGCGGCCACAGCTGTTCGGGCTGTTCTTCCCACTGCGGCGGCGGGCTTACGGCCGGGCTGCCGGTGATGTGGGAGATAAAGCGGGAGAGCGTGTAGGCTGCAGAAGCTGTGTTGAAAATATGTAAAGCCTGCTCATCCGAGAGTTCAACCGGCAGTTGCGCAAAAATACAGCCTGCTGTATAGAAAGCAACCGGGATTTTTGGTATTGTTAGGATATCAAAATCGAGGAGGCGGGTATATGGATTTTTCAGAAAGACTTTTGACGCTGCGAAAAAGCCTGGACTTAACACAGGAGCAGCTGGCGGAAAAATTAAATGTTTCAAGGCAATCTGTTTCAAAGTGGGAATCCGGGCAGTCGGTACCGGAGTTGGATAAAATAGTGGCCTTAAGCGTCATATTCGGTGTGACGACAGACTCTCTTTTGAAACCTTCGGAAATGACGGAATTGTCTGTAAAGACAGAGCTGTTAGAGAAACAGCAGCAACAGATGTTAGTCCGTGAACGGAAGCGCAGTCACATAATTCGCTGTATCGCATATTCCATTGGAGTGTATCTCCTGTTTACAGCTGCATATTTCGTTGGACACTTTTATTTCGCAATCTGGAATCCATCTGTAATTTTTGCAGAATTCCTCATTGCCACTGCAATCGTAATTTTCATATGCGTAAAGGGCATGGGAAAAGAAGAATAGCAGATATTTGAAAAAAATTGAAAATTCGTGCAGTACAGATCCTTCTGAAGCAGACCTGCGGCTCACTGGCAGGTCTGCTTCAGAAGATTTTATCCAGCAACTTCATACCTCAAACGCAAATAAGAATCCTCCAGCACCTCACACCTCACAAGCTTCAGAACTCCCAACAGCCCCAATTCCTCCCTTTTCGTAATCGATGCTCCGTCGATCAGCGTAGCGGTATCTTTTCCGCCAATCAGAACCGGAGCGACAACGATATCGATGCAGTCAAACAACTTCTCCTGGAGAAACAATCCGTTCAGCATTCCGCCTGTCTGTATGGTAATTCTTTCACAATGGTATGCCGCGTACAATTCTTCCAGCACTGCTCTTAAATCTAATTTTTTTTGACAGATGATATGCAGATTATCTTCCTGTACAGAAAACGCCGGATGCTGCGTATTCGTGGTGACAAGCACAAACGTCTTCGCCCGTCTGCAGAAATAGCTTACGCCGTGATCGGTTAAATTCTTATTATCTATGACAACGAAAGAAACCGGTGTTTTGTCCGGATACTCTTTTTGGTTTACGCCGAGCTTGGCCTGTACGAGCCCTGAATTCAGCGACCACAGATCCGTTGTCTGTTCAATCTCATAGTATTGATGAAGCCCTTCCTTTACACCGTCCATCGCAGGATAATCGCTGTCCACATCCAGCAGATCAGAATTACCCGTACTGATTTTCCCATCTACAGAACTGAGCATAAATAGTGTTGTGACTGGCCGTTTCTTCATAGTGTTCCCTCCAATCTTTATAAGTAAACTGTATCATCTATCCGGGAAAAATACCTGTCTTTCTCTGGCATTTTTTGTCCGATGTCCCTGGAAACTTTCGTGGACGGAGAGCTGATCGCGGATAATTTCAGCAACAGAGAAGGTGTGATCCGGCAGCAGGGAACGGCAAAAGATCTGGAAAAGCAAGCAAACGTTTGAGTAAATAATAGTTAATATTTGCGTAAAAAACTGGCCGAACAGTCTGAATTATGCTATAATGACTTTAACATCATCACGAAGATGAATTGTAATACCATGAAGGGAAATGCGCATCCATTTCAGCGCTTACTTTCGTGGCTTTTTTTATTTGTTTCTCATTTATATCAGAGGTGAAATAACCGTGGACATTCAGGAAAGAATTAATCGATACTGGTCGATGAGGGCGGACGAATTCAGTGATGCCCAGCTGGCCGAATTAAAGGAGTATAAGCGTATGAACTGGACAGAGCAGATAAAGAGAGCGCTGCCCGACAAAAAGAGGATTCGGGCACTTGATCTGGGAACCGGAGCGGGATTTTTCTCAATTATCCTTCACGATCTGAATTGTGAAGTGGTGGGAATTGACTATTCGCAGGAGATGATCAACCATGCGATTATGAATTCGGAAAAGCTGAACTGCAATGATATCTGGTTTTTGCGCATGGACGCGCAGGCTCTGGAATTTCCCGATGAATCATTTGATTTTATATTTACCCGCAATGTGACATGGACACTTCCCGATCCTGAGAAGGCGTATCTGGAGATGATACGGGTTCTGGCTCCCGGCGGTCGTCTGATGAATTGCGATGCGAATTACGGAGCTGCCTTCCTGGAGGCCGACCGGGCGGGAGAGGCTGGAGAGCTGGAAGAGAGCGTTCATGCGGCGTTATCCGGCAGATACGAGCACCCGGCCCAGAGCCTGGAAATGCTGCGGGAGCGGAACGATATAGCCAGTCAGCTGGGAATCAGCAGCCTGATCCGTCCGCAGTGGGATGTAGATATACTGATCAGCCTTGGAATGAAATCCATAACCGTCGATACGAATATTAACCGGAAAATTATATCGGACGAAGAACGGAAAAGGGCGGAAGGCTCCTTAAAAGAAAAGCTGTGGATGAACACTTCTCCGCTTTTTATGGTCCTGGCAGAAAAATAGTTGCAGTTCACAGCCCTGTCGGTCTCTGCTTCCCGGTCTGCCCCGGAAAATCAGTTGTTCGTGCGCAGCGTTTGTGGTACAATCGAACGTACAATTAGAATTGATGGAGGCCGCTATGTACGAAAGAATGCTGAATAAAACAGAAGAACCAACTATTGCCGAGATGACCGCGTATTGCGGTGAAAACGGCGGATTCTTTACCTCGTTGAACGAATGGCTGTCCCAGACATTTGCGACAGAGCAGAAGGTCGTCTTTCCCTATGGCAATCAGTACGGCTGGGGGATCGCTCACCGGCTGAAGCAAAAACTGGTATGCAATATTTTTGCCGAAAACAATGGGTTTACTGTCATGGTCCGATTGTCTGACAAGCAGTATGATTCCGTCTACGGCCAGCTGCATCCATATACCAGGGAGTACATTGACACAAAGTATCCCTGCGGTGACGGCGGCTGGATTCATTATCGAGTTGCATGTAAGGAAAATTTTGACGATATACAGAAACTATTGACTGTAAAATGTTCGCTGTCTGCACAGCGGTCCATGGTTAAGTCGAACGAGGTAAGTTGAGATTTGTTACTGTATCCATTATAATAATTGGAAATATAAACCAATTAGTGCAGGGGAAGCCCCTAAATGCTGGCCTGCAAACGGCCAGATTTACGATGATGTGTATGTTGTGCTGCAGAAAATGGAAACAGATCGGCCATGATTTTGATCAGGGTCAGAATCAGGGTCATAAATATGACGTATCAGTGGATATAAAGCCGGTATTGAACGCATCGCTTCAATGCCGGCTTTTCTAGTACTGCCTGTGCGTTCTTCTGATGTAACGCAAAGGCAAGTTTCGTGAATTGTTTCTATTTCATATCATTCATCATAAGTCCCAAAACCGATGTATAGTTCTGCCCGATTATAAGGAAACTAAAAAAGGCTGCTTGAGACACAGATCACCGTTTCGGTGTACTGTGCCTTTGCCATACAACCACTTAAAAACATCTGACTAGAAAAATGGAGGCCTGTTATGGAAATTGCAATGAATATCAAACGATATGAGGACTATCTGAAAAATGAGGAAAAAGCCGATTCCACCATAAGCAAGTATTTGCACGAGGTGGAACAGCTGTTTGCCTATATGGATAAAGCCGAGATCAGCAAAGAGGCGATCCTGCAGTACCGGCGGTATCTCAGCAGCCAGTACAAGGCAGGAACCGTCAACGGTAAGCTCTCGGCCATCCATTCATATCTGGAATTTATGAATCTGGATATGTGCAAGGTAAAATTCCTGAAGGTTCAGAAAAAGGCTTATATCGATGAGGATCGGGAACTGACAGAGAACGACTACCGAAGGCTTTTGGACAGTGCGGGGAGAATGGGAAACTCTCAGCTCTATTACCTGATGATGGTACTCTACAGCACGGGCATCAGAATCAGCGAGCTGCCCTACGTCACCGTGGAAGCGGTCTGCCGGGGGAAAACAGAGATCTATATGAAGGGAAAATGCCGCCTGATTATCTTTCCGAGAAATCTGATCAAGAAGCTGAAGGAATTTATCCGAAGCGAAAAAATAAAGAGCGGCTGTATCTTTCGTACGAAAAGCGGCAGAAACCTGGACCGGAGCAATATCTGCCATTCTCTGAAAAAGCTGTGCAAGGGGGCAAAAGTGGATCCGTCAAAGGTGTTTCCCCATAATTTCAGGCACCTGTTTGCGAAGACTTTTTACTCTATCGAAAAGAATCTGGCCCATCTGGCAGATATTCTTGGCCATTCATCGATCGAGACTACGCGCATCTATGTGGCGACAAGTACGAGACAGTATGAAAAGGTCATGAACCGGATGAGAATCGGATTAGACAAAATAACCACAGAATAACTATTCTGTGGTATCGGCAGTCCAAAAATCACAGAGCGCGCTCTCCATATCTGCTATTTTTCTTCCATTCAGGATAAAAATGGGTTCTATACTGCTACGCGACCAGACCGGCAAGAATCAGCGTTCTCTCCGGCCTGTTTATTGTGGGTAAAACCATAGATATGTACATTGACTCCCCTTATTTTTTGTTGTAAAATAATTAGAGTTTCATTTTTTAACTTTAATAGGGCTTTTTGATACCACAGAATAGTTATTCTGTGGTATCAGGCGGCCCATACGAATGAGAGAAGGAAATCATATGAGAGCGGTATTGATAATTGTCATTGAAAACTGCAGAAATCAGACGATAAACGGATATTTGCAGTCTTTATACCAGGAAAAATCGTTCTGCTTTCACGGGCTTGATCACATGCTGCTTCTGATGGAATACATTCTGGACAGAGAAGGAATGCCGGCGGATAGCGGAGAATTCCGTCACCTGGCAAAGATGGGTCCGGTAAAAAAGAGAACGAAAATCATTTCGGACGCCGAAACGGTTCCGCGTAAAGTGAAGTTTTGCCCAATTCGAAACCGCCTGAATACCAGGGAAAATGTATTTGCTGTCACGATATATTCCAGACAGAACGCCAGCATACAGGGCATTATCAGAAACAGCAGGGGGAGTGCCTGCTTCAGAAGCGGGATGGAGGTGCTCCGCATGATCTGTGAATGCCTGCCTGCATAATTTCCCGGAACAGAGGTGACTGTGATGAAGAGAAAAAGAAAGAGAACTATGCCGGGGGGAGCCGCCGGCAGAAGAGAACGATGGATGCAGAGGAGACGGGTGCTGCCCGGCCGTATGGAATTTCTGATGCAGCACGATACGCTGACCGGCTTATACAACCGGGGCAAGATGTTTGCAGAGACGCGGCGCATGATTGACGCGTACCGGGATACACGATTCGTACTGCTGCGGTTTGATATCGACCGGTTCCGGCTGTACAATTCTGTATACGGCGAGGAGGAAGGCGATAAACTGCTTATTTTCCTGGCTGAGGTCATAAGGAAACATGCAGAACGTTTTGAAATGTGTACATACGGCAGAATCATAGCGGATACATTCTGCATCTGCCAGCCCTTTGATCCTGATATATTGGATGAGCAGATTAAGGACCTGAGAGAATACTTAAACGAATATCAGAAAGATTTCCTGCTGGAACCAACGGTCGGCGCCTACGTCGTGGCGGAGCCGGACTTGTCCGTTGAGGAAATGTACGTCAGAGCCTTCATCGGAAGTAAAAAGTGCAAGCATCTGTATGCCACCTGTCTTGGATTTTATGATGAAGGGGAGAAAGAGAGGGAAGCGGAAGAGACGGCGATCATGAATGACATGCGTCGGGCGATGGAACAGGAGCAGTTTATCATGTTTTTTCAGCCCAAATTCGCCCTTTCCACAGATACGGACTTTGGCGCCGAGGCGCTGGTGCGCTGGAACCATCCGAAAGCCGGTCTGATCCCGCCAGGGAAATTTATCCCGGTATTCGAGAAAATCGGCTTCATCGTCCAGCTGGATTACTATGTGGCGGAGCATGTATGCCGGATCATCGGGAAATGGCGCCGTGATGGAAAAAACATAAATCCCGTCACCATCAACCTTTCCAGGGTCACTCTCCTTGATCCGGAACTGGTCGAGGTGCTGCGGAAGCTGACAGAGAAATATCACGTTCCCGTATCCCTGCTGAATCTGGAAATCACCGAAAGCGCCTATGCCTCCGATCCGGAGCAGATCATGGCAGCCATCCATGCGCTGCGGCGCGCCGGTTTTGTGACTATGATGGATGATTTCGGCAGCGGCTACTCCTCATTAAACATGCTGAAGGACATCGATGTGGATGTCCTCAAGGTGGATATGAATTTCCTTTCCGGAGGCATGGAGGCAGAGAAGGGGAAGATCATACTCTCATCGGTGATCCAGATGGCCGGCCGCCTTGGAATCCCGGTGATTGTGGAAGGCGTAGAAACGCAGGAACAGAGAGATTTCCTCAGTACCGTCGGATGCGATTACGTCCAGGGCTACTATTATGCGAAGCCCATGCCGCAGGAGGAATATGAGAGGAGGTATATATACCAGACGGCGGAATGATGGTAAAATAACAGGAAGAATAAATTCTCCGGGATTCCGCCTTTATACGGCAGAAACTGTCGGAAGACTGTCTGGCAGAACCTTTATAATGATGTGATGGAGGTGAGAAGATGGACTGGATACAACATTTAAATAAAGCGATAGACTATATCGAAGAAAACCTGGACGGAACTATTTCCTATCAGAAAATAGCTAAAATTGCGGGCTGTTCAGTGTACAACTTTCAACGGGTATTTTCCTATATAACGGATAAATCGCTGTCAGAATATATCCGAAGCAGGAGGCTTACTCTGGCTGCATTTGATATTTTAAATAGCAGCGATAGAATAATTGATATTGCGGTGAAATATGGATATGAATCTCAGGATTCCTTTACCCGCGCGTTTAAGAACTTTCACGGAATTTTGCCGTCAAAAGTCAGACATGAGCCCGTCAGGCTGAAGTCCTGTCCAAAACTCTCCGTTCAAATAACAATGAGAGGAGAACATCACATGAGCTATCAGATAGAACAGTGGCCGGCCTTTAAAGTCGCGGGAATCAGGAGGCGGATAAAAACGGATCAGGCTTTCGGGCAAATCCCGCAAATGTGGGATACTGCCTGGAAAGATGGAACGATGAACCTGCTGACGGATCTTTTCCGGAAGACGGATTACAGACCCGCCGGCTTTATCGGAATGTCAATTGGCGGGAAGCAGGAGAATTCCGAAGAGATGGATTATATCATAGGTGTGACAAACCATGTGGAGGCTGAAGGCTGCATACATGTTCCTGCGCCAGATGGCATGGATGAAATTCAGGTGAAATCCGCGACATGGGCAGTACTTGAGGCCAATGGCCGGCTTCCGGATGCGGTGCAGAACATATATCGGCAGTTTTATACCGAGTGGCTGCCAAATTCAGGGTATCAGCTGGAGGATCTGCCGATTATGGAGTGTTATATGCAGGAAGGGCGGCAGGAGGTCTGGATTGCAGTAAAAAAAGAGTGAAAAACAGCTGCAATGAAAATCAATCCTTCCGCTCATGCCGGCACTTCCTGCGATACTCCACCGGGGTCAGCCCATGGACTGCCTTGAACGCGGCGGAAAACTTACTCTGATTCGTATAACCCAGGGAAGCCGCGATATCGGCCACGGTGCTGCCGGTGGTCAGAAGCAGGGCGGAGGCCCGCTCCATGCGCTCCCTTCTTAAGTAGTCCTTGATGGTCGTGCTGTAGACCTGCTTGAAGTTGCTTTTCAAGGAGGTTGGGCTGATGCAGAATTCCTTTGCCAGCTGATCAATCGTTATATTTTCCTGGAGGTTCTGCGTGATCCGGCGCTGTACCTGCCGGATAATGTCGATCTGATTCTTAGTGACACGGTCCAGGGCTCGTTCCTGTTCCGGATCGATCATGCTCAGGAACAGGAGGAGTTCCAGAACCTTGATCTTATAATAATCATGGCGGAACTCCTGAGGAATCTGATACAGTTCGCCAAATATATGATCAATCTGCCGGTTGGCACGGATTGCAAGGAAGTGACTGCCGGGGCAGAATCTGTCGCCGAATTCCTGCAGCCGCAGTTTTTCATTGTCCAGAAGCGGGGGCATATGGTCTTTTAGAATCCCCAGATCCAGCACAATCGTGATCCCTAAGTAACGGCCCGTGGGAAAGTAGAGGCCGGGAGTGCCATCCTCCATGCGGGTAATGCATAAATCGCCCTCGCCCAGGTAAAGGTAATCGCCGCAGAGCCACTGGCATTCTTCGCGGCCCTGGTAGCAGTAATTTATCTCAAGCAGATCGCTCTCTGTCTTCAGGCTGCTGTCACAGTAAACCATGGAAAAGTCATTATAGATCAGTTCGATTCCCGGAAATATGGTAAATACATCCATACTTCCGGGATTTTCGCGGTTCCCATACTGGTACTGGACATGCAGATCGGAGAAAACCTGCGGGGACAGCGGCTTTTGATTATAATAGATCTGATAGCGCGGTTTTGTTAGTTCATCCATCGGAAAGCCTCCTCGTCTGTTTACCGCTATTGTAACACAGTTGGAAGAAATATTCTGCTTCGAAATGAAAAACGTCAGATTCCGGTGAACAGAGTGACGGTCTGATAGACAAGGAACGTGAGTCCCCATGCCACAAGCAGCTGAAATGCGGCGGTCCTCCCCATGCTCCGGGCGCTTCCGGTTTCCTTTTTCACCGTCGCTAAGGTGGCGGCGCACGGGATATACAACAGGCAGAAGAGCATCATGCAGAACGCGTTCAGCGGTCCGAAGCCTATGAAAGACAGCTGGCCGTTCAGTGCAGCCATTTCTCCGGCGGTCTTCGTCCCCTGGATTCCGAAGAGGACAATAAAGCTGGACACTACCACCTCTTTTGCGGAAATACCCGCGATCAGCGCCACGACAATCTGCCAGAAGCCAAGGCCGGCCGGAGCCAGCAGCGGAACCAGCAGAGAACCGAGCTTCGCCCCGAAGCTGGCCGCCATATCCGAAGTATACCCCTGTGGACCAAAGTTTAAAATAAACCAGATAATAATAGAAGCTACAAATATGGTGGTACCGGCTTTTGTCAGGTAGTCCTTTACCTTTTCCCAGACGTAGATGCACACGGTCCTGGCGCTGGGGAGCTTGTATTCCGGCAGTTCGATCAGCAGAAGATCTTCATTCTTTTTCCGGTCCATCTTATGCAGGAGAAATGCCGACGCAATCGCAACGGCGATTCCGATCAGATACATGCAGTAAGATACCAGCATGGCGTGGTCCGGAAAGAACAGTTCAGAGAACAGGAGGTAAATGGGAAGTCTCGCACTGCAGGACATAAACGGGGTGATCAGCATGATGCGGTACCGGTCTTTCGGATCCTCTAACACTCTGGACGCCATGAGGGCGGGAACGGTACACCCGAAGCCGAGCACCATGGGAATAAATGCGCGTCCGGACAAACCCAGCCGTCCCATGATTCCGTTCATGACGTAAGCGACTCGGGACATATAGCCGCTGTCCTCCAGAAATGCCAGCGCCAGAAACAGAATGAAGATATTGGGCAGAAAAGAGAGGATACCGCCCACTCCGGCCATGATTCCGTCAACAACGAGGGAAATCATCATGGGATTTGTGTGAAGAGAGGCCAGTGCCGACGCCGCGGCATCAGAGCTCCATCCGACAAATGCTTCCAGATAGCCTTTCAGCCAGTCTCCAATGGTAAACGTCAGAAAAAATACCAGCGCCATAATACACAGGAAGGCCGGAATCGCCAGAAGGTTATGCAGGAGAATTCCGTCCACACGCGCGGTGAGAGCGGACTGCTTCTCTCTGTTTACCAGAACCTCCTGTATGATTTCCTCGATAAAATCATATTTCTGATTGATGATGTCGCTCTCATAGCTACGGTCCAGGATATCAGGAAGATTCACCGGATATTTTTCTGTGATTTCCTGGTCCTGTTCCAGAAGCTTCAGGGCGTGCCAGCGATAGTTTTCCATCTGCGGGTACCGCCGTTTTAACGCCAGGGTAATCCGGTCGATCCTGTTTTCCATGTCATCACTGTAGACGACGGCATACTGTGCGTGCTTTTCGCTCCGGGACAGGGAGGTATGGTGGTGGATCAGTGGATCCGTACTCCTCTGGTCTCTATGGTGGGCGATGGCATGAAGAAGGATGTCGAGCCCCGTGCGCTTTTGGGCGGAGACTGGGATCACCGGAATGCCCAGCATCTCCGGGAGACGGTGCAGATCGATCTCCATGCCGCGTTTTTCCACCACATCCATCATGTTCAGCGCCAGGATCACCGGCTTTCCCAGCTCCAGAAGCTGAAGCGTTAAATAAAGGTTCCGTTCCAGCGAGGACGCATCCGCCACATCAACCACCACGTCCACGTCATCACTTAAGATATACTGGCGCGACACCTGTTCCTCCATGGTGTAGGAGGTCAGGCTGTAGGTACCCGGCAGATCCACCAGACGATAGGTATGGTTGTGATACTGCATGGCGCCCTCTACCTTTTCCACGGTGACGCCGGGCCAGTTGGCGACTTTCAGATTTGCCCCGGTAAATGCGTTGAACAGCGTTGTCTTTCCGCAGTTGGGGTTGCCGATAAAACCAACAGTCATTTCTTTTTCCATATTTAAGACACCTCCCTGACCTGAATCAGCGAAGTGATCCTGCGTCCCACTGCAAAGCGGGTGCCCCGCAGCAGAATGACAGCGGTTCCGCTTCTTTTCTTATGAATCAATGAAAGCTTTGCCCCAGCAGTCATGCCGAGCGCTTCCATACGTTTTTCCAGCTTCAGCGGAAGATCAGACCGCATCACCTGGTAGGTCTGTCCAGGATTTCCGTTTTCCAATGTCATATGTATCCCTCTTTTCTGTTTGGTGTGGAATTATGTAAGCTTATTTTTATTTTGGATTCATGTAAGTCTCTTTTTGGGTTAGCTCCTTCTAACCAACCGGATTATATCACAGAGATATTTCTTCTGTACGCTCCCAAAAGACCTGAATAGAGCCCGAATGGACAAATTGGAGAGCCATACAAATCAAGATTCAGCAAAAAAAATCAAATGGCTCCAAAAAGACAGCATTTTGATCCGAACGGACAGAAAATGGCTCTATCCATTGACGAATCGTTTGATCTATTATAGAATACAAATGAACATATGAACAAGTATTCATATGAAACAAAAATTGAAAGGGGATATTCCTTATGAAGAAAACATTTAAGCTGTTAGATTTAGACTGTGCACACTGTGCTGCGAAGATTGAGGGTGCTGTTAAGAAGATAAGCGGAGTTACAAATGTGGAGGTCAACTTCCTGAGCCAGAAGATGGTTCTGGAGGCAGCCGATGACCGGTTCCAGGAGATTGCGGAAGAAGCCGTAAAGCTGATAAAGAAAATAGAACCGGATGTAACCGTTAAGAAGATTTAATTGAGAATCACGTGTAAGCGAGAGACAATTGCATCTATAAAAGCGCGGCGGCACAGCATATTCCCACCGCCGCAGACGAAGAGGGAAATGATATGACAAAAAAACAGAAAAAACAGTTATACCGAATTTTCACGGCAGCAGCGATCTATCTGATTACCATGGCCCTTCCGTTAAGCCCAACGGGGAAACTGGCCGGATTCCTGCTGTGCTATGGGGTGATTGGATGGGATATCATCTGGAAGGCGGTTACGAATATTTTACACGGCCAGGTATTCGATGAGAACTTTCTGATGACGGTGGCGACCGTGGGTGCCATGTTCTTAGGCGAGTACGCGGAGGGCGTCGCGGTCATGCTGTTCTACCAGGTGGGTGAACTGTTCCAGTCCTACGCGGTCAGCAAGTCGCGCCGGTCCATATCCGGACTGATGGATATCCGGCCGGATTACGCAAATGTGGTGAGAGAAGATGGGATCGTGTCCGTCGATCCCGATGAGGTGGCTGTCGGCGAAGTGATCGTGGTAAAGCCGGGAGAGCGGGTACCGCTCGACGGAACCATTCTGGAAGGACGTTCAGCCCTGAACACTTCGGCCCTGACCGGGGAATCCCTGCCAAGGGAGGTAGAACCGGGAGCCGATGTGATAAGCGGCTGCATCAATCAGAGCGGTACCTTAAAAATCCTGGTATCGAAACCATACGGCGAGTCCACCGTGGCCAAAATTCTCGATCTGGTGGAAAATGCCAGCAGCAAGAAGTCGAAATCCGAGGCATTTATCACCAGATTTGCAAGATACTATACGCCGGCCGTTGTAGCTGCGGCAGTGCTTCTTGCAGTCCTTCCTCCGCTCCTGACAGGACAGCCGTTCGCGGTCTGGATTGAGCGGGCGCTGACCTTCCTGGTTATTTCATGTCCCTGTGCACTGGTTATCTCCGTACCGCTCAGTTTCTTCGGCGGAATCGGCGGCGCTTCCAAATGCGGCGTTCTGATCAAAGGCAGCAACTATCTGGAAGCGCTTGCTAGAACAGAGACGGTTGTCTTTGATAAGACGGGTACGCTGACAAAAGGCTCGTTTGCAGTCAGCGGGTGCTACCCGGAAAAGATTACGAAGGAGAAGCTTCTGGAGCTGGCCGCTTACGCGGAAAAGGATTCCAACCATCCGATCTCGAAATCCATTGTAAATGCGTATGGAAAAGAACTGAATGCCTCCAGAGTGGCTGACGTTCAGGAGATTGCCGGCCATGGAATCTCCATATCCTTAGACGGAAAGACCGTACTGGCTGGCAACAGCAAGCTGATGAATCTAAATCACATCAAATTCAAACCGGTGAGAGAGACGGGAACGGTTGTCTACGTGGCTGAGGACGGAATCAGCAGGGGAGCCATCCTGATCGAGGATGAAGTGAAGGAGGATGCGGCCTTTGCGATCCGGGAACTGAAACAGTCAGGAATCCGGAAGACTGTCATGCTGACGGGCGACGCAAAGGCCGTGGGCGAGAATGTAGCGCAGCGGCTGGGCCTGGATGAAGTGTATACAGAGCTGCTTCCCGCGGATAAGGTAAGCCATATGGAGCAGCTGCTGTCTCAGACCAGTGAAAATGGAAAGCTGGCATTTGTGGGCGACGGCATCAACGATGCTCCGGTTCTGGCCCGTGCCGATATCGGCATTGCCATGGGCGGACTCGGCTCCGATGCGGCCATTGAAGCGGCTGATGTGGTCATTATGACGGATGAGCCGTCCAAGATCGCGGCGGCCATGAGAATATCCAGAAAGACTCTGCGCATCGTTCACCAGAATATAGTCTTTGCGCTGGGAGTCAAGGCGATCGTGCTGATCCTGGGAGCCATCGGATTTGCCAGCATGTGGGCGGCGGTATTTGCGGATGTGGGTGTCTCCGTCATTGCCATCTTAAATGCAGTCCGGGCTCTCCAGGTAACGAAAGACGACAGAGTCGGTAATGGGAAAGCGTTTCAGAAAACAGCAGAGGTATAGAGATTACAAACAAGCAGCCTGGTGATAAGCCGGGCTGTTTTTTGTAACTCCTTTTTCATACAACCAGCAAGTGTAAATAAGTTGTAATACGAGGCCGAATCTGATAAAATGAAGTACAGTATGAGGGAAGACCAGGGGACCGGAGTTGGTGAGAAAACCGCCGGGTTACTATTTGAAGCTGGGGGTTAAGGCGAATGGCGGAACACTTTAGGGATATAGAGAAGATTCAGGATATACTGCATGAGGCCCAGACCGGTCTGTGGGCGATAGAGTTGGAAGAGGGACGGGAACCGAGAATGTACGCGGATAAGGCCATGCTGGAGCTTCTTGGCTTTACCGGCGAGCCGTCTCCGGAGGAGTGTTACCGGGGATGGTATGACCGGATCGATGTAGATTACTATCCCATGGTCCAGGACGTGGTCCGTCGGATGTGTGCCGATGAGAGGGCCGAGGTGGAGTATCCGTGGCACCACCCGTTATGGGGGCAGATTTATGTGCGCTGCGGCGGGATCAGAGATAAGAACTATAAAGAGGGCACCTGTCTGCTGGGATACCACCAGAATATCACCAACACGGTTATGCTGAAGCAGGAGTATGATACCATATTGGAGAAACTGAATGAGAATTTTAAGGGGATCATCCTCTGTAACCTCCATACCGGTGAATACAGAATCATAAAAGCCACTGAGCAGCTGAAAGCGTTTGGCGAAGGGGCGGCGGATTTTGAGACATTTTTCCGTAACTATGCGGAACGTGAGATCGTACGGCAAAACCGTGAACTGTTTCTGAACGCCGTCAATCCCGAGTATATCCGAAAAAGATTTCATGCGGACAGTTCCGGCGTGGAAGCGATTTACAGGACGAAGGAAAAACGGTGGCGGAGAATCAAGGTGGTTCCCCTAAAGCAGTACTCCGAGGAATATCCCTGGGTTATCGCAGCCATGGAAGAGCAGGATGGCGAGATGGAAAAACGGATCGATCAGGCCAGCGCACAGGTTGCGGTGTCTCAGATTTATACGCTGCTCATCAGTGTGGACTGCGAAAAGGCAGGGTATAACTGCATTTACTATTCGGGAGAACTGTTAAAGCTTACCAGACGAGGACGGTATCCGGATTTCCGGGAGCAGGCTGTGAAAAATATGCCGGAGGAAGACCGGAGGGAGTTTGAACGCATTTTTGATGCGGAAAATTATGGCGCCGGTGAATACAGGGAAGGTATGCTGCACATGTACGATCAGGAGGGCAGACTGCATGCTTACAGCTATTATTCCGCCCTCATCAGTCAGAATTATGAAGACAGGATTCTTCTGACCGTGAGAAATGTGGATGATAAGTATGAGATTCAGAGACGGGAAGCCATCCTGGCCAATCTGTGCGAGTGCTACTATTCCATCTACCTGTTCGACTATGTGAACAACACGGAGGAGGCGATCTGGCAGGAGGACTTCATTCAAAAAAACAGAGAGTTCCCCAAAGGGGCGCTCGATGTCTATTATGAGAAGTTTGTGAAATACTACGTCTACCCGGAAGATCAGGAGAAAATGCGCAGAGCCGAGAGTATTGATTTCCTGCGTCAGACCCTGTCCGCGGAGCAGCCAGTCTACGAAGTCGATTTCCGAAGACTCTATCCGGATTGTATCCGATGGGTCCGCGCCCGGTTCAGCATTGCGGAAATTCAGGATGGCGTTATCACCAGGGTTATTTTTGCCAACATGGATATCAACGAGCAGAAGCTGACGGAGTTAAAGGAGGAGCAGCAAAAGAAACTGTATTTCGAATCTCAGAATATCATTAAGGGACTTTCCGCTTTCTACCACTCTGTTTTCTACGTGGATCTGGTGGAAGAGACCTTCCAGACCTTCGTCATCCGGGAGGATGTTGCAGAGCGGCTGAACCATTCAGATGAGTATGGGGCGCTGTTTGAAATCTACCATGAACATCTGATTCATGAGGAGGACAAGGAACGTTTTAAGCAGGAAATGTGTCTGACGGCGATTAAGAAACGGGTGCAGGAAGGCGAGACGATCTATAATTTGGAGTATCGCAGGGATTACAGCGGTTACTATGGCTGGATGCGGATTCACATCATCCTGGCAGAGAGCAGGAACGGGGCTCCGATCAAGATTATTTTAGCCTCTCACAATGTTGAGAAGGAAAAGGAGCAGGAGGCGCAGAGCCAGCAGGCGCTGTTTGCAGCGTATGAGGCAGCCAGGAATGCCAACGAGGCCAAGAGTAATTTCATGGCGCAGATGTCTCATGATATCCGGACACCGATGAACGCCATAATCGGAATGACGGCGATCGCCATGGGACAGGCAGATCATAAAGAACGCGTGAAGGACTGTCTTCAGAAAATCAGTCTTTCCAGCAGCCATCTGCTGCATCTGATTAACGAGGTCCTGGATATGTCCAAGATCGAGAGAGGGCAGATCACGCTGACCGAAGCGCCGTTTTCTTTAAAAGGCCTGTTCCACGAGATCGGCAGCATCGTCTATAATGAATCGATGGAAAAGGGACAGACCCTGCATTTCCTGACAGATGATATCATCCATGACAATCTCCTGGGAGATGCCGGCAAGATCCGCCAGGTCCTGATCAATCTCATCAACAATGCCATCAAATATACTCCCCACGGAGGCACAATTACTGTCACTTCCAAGGAGATGATGTCGGGAATTCCGGGGGTGGGAGGCTTTGTATTTACGGTTGAGGACAATGGGATCGGCATCAGCGAGGAGTTCCTGGATCATATATTTGTTCCGTTTGCCCGGGAGGAGAACTGCCATGTGAGAAAGGTTCAGGGCACTGGTCTTGGTATGTCCATCTCTCACGGCATCGTGACGGCCATGCAGGGAAGTATCCGGGTGGAAAGCAAACAGGGCGCGGGCAGCCGCTTTATTGTCACACTTACCATCAGGACCTTGGAAGAGGAAGACGACGAGGCGGCAGTCCTGCGGGCACTGTCAGGCAATACCGGGAGAAAGCTGGAGACGTGTCTCCATGGACTGCGGCTTCTGCTGGTGGAAGATAATGAACTGAATATGGAAATCGCGGAGACGCTGCTTCGGGACGCGGGCTTTATCGTGGACAGGGCGGAGAACGGGTATGAGGCGCTAAAGCTCTTTAACGACTCAGAACCGGGGACATACGACGCGATTCTCATGGATCTGCAGATGCCGGTGATGGACGGATATACGGCGGCTTGTGAGATCCGCGGCAGCGGCCATCCGGAAGCGGAGACTGTTCCGATCATCGCATTGACTGCCAATGCATTTGCAGAGGATATCTCGAAGGTGATGGCCGCGGGAATGAACGATCACGTCACAAAACCGATTGATTTTGACCGTCTGCTGGCAGCGCTTCAGAAATGTATATGCCGTTAAAACTCCCTTTTCTTGTGTGTTTCCCGTTCGTGTGGTATAATTGTCCGGGTATTTTATGGTTGAAGTGAACTTGACAGGGGAAAAAGGAGAAGAATTTTGGTTGAAAATGCAGATTTGATTTGCAATCTGGTTTACGATTACTATGAGACAAGAATCCTTTTGGGGGCTTGCCGATATGGGGAGAACTTACCGGCGATTCCCAGGATAGGCGGGAGTTTTCAGATGGCTCCCCGGACCGTGCGCGCTGCGCTTTCCCGGCTGGAAAAAAACGGATATATCGAGGTCAGCCCCAGAAAAACGGCAAAGGTGATCTATCAGGCCAGTGCAGACCAGATAAAAGAGAACGCCGCGCTGTATTTTGTGCCAAGATGCAGCGGGATCATAGACTTTTGTCAGGCCGGTAAGCTTCTGATTGAGCCGGTCTGGGAGTATGCACAGAAAAGCTATGACAGGGAATCCTGGGACCGGTTAAAGGAAAACATGGCAAAGCTGAAGAACGTGGATTTGTCCATATCCACCAGGATGCATATTCAGGTTTTTTCAGACCTGGGAAATAAACTGATTTTGAATTTTTACTGGGAGCTGCTGCGCTACATTCGATTTCCGTATCTGGCCAATCACGGGATGCACGAGGAAAGAGACAGGGAACTCCTGGCTGACGGGAGGGAGCAGGAGCTGGAGTTTATGAATGCGGCATTTGAAGGTGACTTTGCTGCCTGCATCAGCCAGCTTCTGGCCTTCTGCGCAGAGATGGATGGGGAGTACGGCCGGAAGGAAAAGGTTCCTTTTTACTGGAACATATACTGGCAGCGGCCGCAGCTGTGCTATACCATGGCTTCGCGCATCATAACTGAGATTATAAAAGGAACGTATCCGGTGGGAGGGACTCTTCCGTCCATGCCGGTTATGTCAAAGCAGCTGAATGTATCGTACCGTACCCTTCGCCGGACTCTCTGTATTCTGGACAGCCTGAGTATTATCCGCTTACATCAGGGAAAAGTCTCGGACGTCTGCGAAGATATTGAACAGATCGATTTCCAGCGCCCGGAAGTGAAGGAAGGATTCCGGCTTTACAGGGAAAGCCTTCAGTTTATGGCATTGACGGTCCGTCCGGTCTTCCTGTATACTCTGGAGCACGTAGAGAAGGAATATCTTGAGAAGCTGAGACATGGATTTATACAGCTGCTGAATGAGAATCAGAGCGAGCGGTGTTTTAAGCTGGCGCTGGAATTTATCGTCGAACGGTGTCCGTCAGCCGCGGTCCGGGAGTGCTATACCAGGCTGGCCGAATTCCTGGTCTGGGGATATCCGTTTGCATTATACCGGATCAGAAAGCAGCATCTCCACAAAGAATATACACAGATGGTCAGGAAATCAGCCGAATTATTGGAGAATGACGATTGGGAGGGGTATGCGGACAGCTGGAAGGCGTTGATGGAATATGAACAGAAAAGAGCGGAAAAGATACTGGCGGATTATCAGGAGCAGGGGCGCATGGTTCTATAGAACCTATGCGTCCCTGTTCGTTCTTTTACTTTTCATTTCTGCTTTTTTGCAGGAAAGACGGCCTCTTACATATTGTCCGTTACTTTGTTTTATGCTATACTCAATTTAAATACTCTGTCCATATAGGGAGCAGTGTGAACGAGCGGTGGACCGGGTGGGATAATTTAAAACTATATCAGGCGTTATCGGCCGGTTATGACAGGTGGGGAGTGATACGGTCGCTGGCCAGAGTCAGGGAGGCGGAGAAGATGGGAAATCATCAGAAAAAAGAATTATTGGAGGAACTCCGTAAAGCCGCGCACTGTGACTGTATTTCCGATCTGCGCGGTCCGGAACGATCCGTTGAACATCTGGTGGAGAGGGCAGAGGAACTGTTGAAAACGGGGGATTATGCCCTGAAGGAATGGACGGATGCGGTACAGTATATTACCGGCTGCTCCTGGAGCTTTCATGATAAAGAAGAGGCGGCTGGATACTTGAAAAGCTTTTTCAGTTGAGGTTCTTAAGCAGCCGAAAAGCAGCGATAAAAGGCTGAAGACGGTTTCAAAAGAAAGTGACAGAAGCGGCTGGATACGATATAATAACAGACAGAAGCGACATCAACGTTCTGACTATATACTTTGGAGGAAAAATCATGAAATTCATATTTGCAACGCTGCACGTTAAGAATTTGGAAGAGTCCATTCAGTTTTATGAAAACGTAGTGGGGATGAAGCTGGCACGCCGATTTCCTGGCGGCCCCCACACGGAGATCGTATTTATGGCAGATGGTCCGGCGGAGATTGAATTAATCTGTAATACGGAGGCAGAGCCTGTTGTATACGGAGAATGTCCGTCACTGGGGCTTTCCGTGGAAGATCTGGACCAGGCGATGGAGCACATGAAAGAACGGGGCGTGGAAATCGTCAGCGGACCATTCCAGCCGAACCCCAATACCCGCTTTTTCTTCATCCACGATCCGGATGGCGTGAATCTTGAGATCATCGAAAAGAAGTAGGAAGAAGCCGTTTACCAGAAGGAGAGGTTTCAATATGAACGAAGTAATGGAATTCCCTGACAGAGAACACTTCCGGAAATGGCTGGAAGCCAACTGCCTGTCGAGCGAAGGCGTCTGGCTGCTGTTTGGCAAGTCAGGCGGCCCCAAAACGGTGAAGTCGGGGGAAGCTCTCGAAGAAGCCCTTTGTTTTGGCTGGATTGACGGGCAGATGCAGAGTATCGACGATCAAACCTATAAAAAGTATTTTTCTCTGCGCAGAGCGAACTGCAAGTGGTCGGAGAAAAATAAGAAGCTGACGGAGGCCCTCGAAAAACAGGGGCTGATGACTGATTACGGCAGATTGAAAATCGAGGAGGCCAGGAAAAACGGTCAGTGGGACGCCCCTAAGCCTCAGCCGGTTACAGAGGAGCAGATCGCTTCCTTAGCGGCCGCTCTCCAGGCGTTTGAACCGGCCTGTACGAATTTTCAGGCGATGTCCTTATCCGTGAAAAAGACGTATACGAAAGCATTTCTGGACCCCAAAACCGAGGAGGGGCGGGTAAAGCGTCTCTCATGGATTGTGGACCGGCTCAATAAGAATCTAAAACCGATGTGATGATCCATAACCGCTCTGGATAGGGCAGGAGTGAGGCAGAAAGGCGGACAGCAAATGAATGGCTTTTTCCTGATAATCCCGTTTATCCTGATACGATTTGGCCTCCTGGCGCGATTCAGCAGCGAGGCAGTAAAACGCGCGGCCCATTTCGCCCCATTGTCGGGGAATGAAGTGTTTGCATATTGGGTCTACCAGATATCCAATGCCGCGATCTTTGTGTACTTATGTTTTCTCAGGGTGAAACCGGAGGTATCCTGGCAGTTCTTTTCAGGAGCGGCGGTTTATCTGCTGGGATTGGCATTGTGCGCAGCCACAATCAAAGATTTTGCATCCCCATCCGAAGACGGAATCAATCAGAACGGACTCTACCGTTTTTCACGTAATCCGATGTACCTGTCGTATTTTCTGTATTTTATCGGCTGTGTGATACTGACCCGGTCTGTAATTTTGTGCGGCATTGTCGTTGTATTCCAGATCGCCTCTCATTGGATCATTCTCTCAGAAGAGCGGTGGTGTATGGACACGTTCGGTGATGCGTACCGGCAGTACATGAAGACGGTCAGACGTTATATTTGACGTTTTAAGACGGGATAAATCTGGAGTCTGCGGCGTGAGCCTGTATGAGGAGAGAAGGAGCGGTCCGCTGCTGTCAGCGGTCCGCTCCTTCTTTCTGCACTTTTTCGTTCATCTGCATCACACGCTTTTTTATGGTCCAGTATTGCGACAGCCAGATGACAAAGTAGATAACAAAGAATATTCCGAAATACAGGATGCCTCCGAAAACACTGTATCTCAGCTGATTTCAACCGATTTTCGACAGATGGTCGTTTTGACACCATAGATGGCAGAAGAGCGTATAAAAATACCTCTTTCTGAAATAAATTTAAAAATAAGACAGTTGTAGTATTGACATTCTCGTAAGACAGGAGTAGTATATGGGTATGGATACTACTCCTGTCTTATAAATGAAAGGAAAAGAGGTGAATCAAATGGATATGAAACTGGTTGACAGTGAAATAAAGGTTATGGACGTTCTCTGGAAAGAGGGCGACAGCATGGCAAAGCACGTTGCCGATGTAATGAAAGAGCGGTACGGCTGGAATGTCAATACCACCTATACGCTGTTAAAGCGGTGCATCAAAAAAGGGGCCGTGGAACGGACCGATCCCAACTTTGTCTGCCATGCGCTTATTAAACAGGAACAGGTGCAGGCACAGGAAACAGACGAACTGCTGCATAAGGTTTTCGACGGCTCGGTGGATAAGCTGTTTGCATCTCTGCTGGGCAGAAGGAATCTGACTGCGGAACAGGTGGAGAAGCTGAAAGAGATGGTCGAGGAGCTGGGGGAGGATGGAGCATGAGCCTGATTCAAATGAGTATTTCTGCTGCAGTGATGATCTTTGTTATAACCGCCATCCGGGCGATTTCCATCAACCGGCTGCCTAAAAAGACGTTCCTTGCCTTATGGGGGCTTGTCCTGGTGCGGCTGCTGGTGCCGTTTACCTGGCCCTCGCCGTTCAGCGTCTACTCCCTGGCAAAGTATTCTGGAGCAGGACAGATCGGCGGCATTCCAATCGCAAACGTGCTGCCCGTTATCCCGGTCACCGCCGCGCCGGATGCTGTACAAAATACTGCCGCGGTCGTGGGGCTGACACCAGGGGGCTGGATCTGGGGCATCGGACTGGTGTTTTGCACGCTGTATTTTGCCATAGCTTATATCAGATGCCGCTTCGAGTTCATGACTTCCCAGCTGGTGGAAAACGAATTTACGGTCCGATGGCTGGCAGAACATAAGTGCAGACGTTCCATTGCAATTCGCCAGACCAGCGGTATAACGGCTCCGCTTACCTATGGAATCTTCCGTCCTGTCATATTAATGCCGGCAGAAACGAACTGGACAGATTCGAAAAAGTTACAATACGTCCTCGCACACGAGTACGTGCATATCCGGCGTTTTGATGGAGCAACGAAGATTTTACTGACAGCCGCACTGTGTATTCACTGGTTTAATCCCCTGGTGTGGATCATGTATACATTAGCAAATCGGGATCTGGAACTGTCCTGCGACGAACGAGTGGTGCGGATGTTCGGAGAAACCATGAAATCAGCCTATGCGCTTACGCTGATTGACATGGAGGAAAAGAAGAGCGGACTTACCCCGTTATGCAACCATTTCAGCAAAAATGCAATTGAAGAAAGGATAGAAGCAATTATGAAGATAAAAAAGACAACGGTTTGTTCCATGATCATCGCCTGCGCTGTTGTGGCTGTTGTGGGAAGTTCGTTTGCCACCTCTGCTGCCGCAGCAGGAATTCCGGATGATTTCATATACATTAAAGAAGATATTGCAGTCAGGTTCGTGCCCGACCCATCTGTATATGCGAAGTATTCCTCCTTTGGCGTTACGATATCGAATGATGGCACATCACTTCTCTACAAGGGACAGAAAATAAGGCTTTTCAATGATCCGTATTCTGATGGAACTTTCTATTATGATGAGAACGGCACAGTGAATCTGGCGGCTGTACGCAGTTCAGCCGGAGAAATCACTGGTGTGAGCGCAATATCCGAGAAGGAAGCACAGGAATACTACTACGTATTTTTTGCAGATGAGACCAGGGACTCCAATCCGGAGCCTCTGGAAAACGGAAAGAAATATAATATGTATTACGGCGCTTACGGAATAACGTTTCGTGCGGATGAAAACGCCGTGTACTATAATGGACAGAAAGTGAGATTGTTTGTTGATGAGACTGACGGCTGGTACCCTGCGTTTTGGGTAGATGAGACCGGAACGGCTGATCTGGCAGTCGTGCGGGACTCGGCCGGACAGATTACTGGCATAAAATCTATTTCAAAGGAAGAGGCACAGAACTATCTTAAGAACACGGAGGCAGATGCAGGGGATAGGAAGAAATCGTATGATTAAAAAAGCAAAAATCAATGAGTTACAGGCAGAGCACAAATGCACCAATGCGAAGTATGAGTACCATAAGAGGCCATTCGTTTCGAGAGGCGAGGCCAGTCAGTGCGTGGTGAATATTTACCACATTCCCCCGATGAAATCCGCCTACCCGTACCATTACCACTGTAAAAATGAAGAAACGTTTTATATTATCAGCGGCAGCGGAACGTTAAAAACGCCGGAAGGGGAGATGGCGGTAGAAGCGGGAGACTTACTGTTCTTCCCCGCGGATGCCGGCGGTGCCCATAAGCTTACCAATACCTCCCCTGCGGAAATGCTGACGTATATCGATTTTGATACCAACAATGATGTTGAGGCCGTCATTTATCCGGATTCAAATAAGATCGGGATCTGGGGGAGCGGGACGAACAAGGTGTTTCAGGTGGAGGATGAGGTTGATTATTACGATGGGGAGTAGGAAGTATGTATATCAGTCTGGATCATCTGCCGGAAGGAAAGGTGTGAGACAGACAGGCATAACAGGGAAAGCGGAGCCGCGGCTCCGCTTTCCCTGTTATGGCTATACGGCTGTCTGCGCGAACTGGCTGTTATAGATGTCCGCATAGGTTCCATTGAGAAGCAGCAGTTCTTTATGGGTTCCGGTTTCTACGATATCACCGTCGTCCATGACCAGAATCCGGTCGGCGTCGTAGATGGTGGAGAGTCTGTGGGCCACTACAAAGCTGGTGCGTCCCTTGAGCAGTCGCTTCATGGCCTTTTGGATCGTCAGCTCTGTCCGGCTGTCGACACTGGAGGTCGCCTCATCGAGTATGAGGATTTCCGGGTCGGATACAAAGGCACGTGCGATGGTGATAAGCTGGCGCTGCCCCTGGGAGATATTTCCCGCGTCCTCACCCAGAACGGTTTGATAGCCGTCAGGCAGCTTTTGAATGAAGTCGTCGGCATAGGCAGCGCGGGCTGCTGCGAAGATCTGCTCGTCGGTGGCCGATTCATTTCCGTATTTGATATTGTCATAGATGGTACCGGAAAACAGCCAGGTGTCCTGCAGGACCATTCCGATGCGGGATCGGAGCTCGTGGGGCGTCTCACTACGGATATCTTTGCCGTCAATGCGCAGAGATCCGCTCCGGATCTCATAAAACCGCTCCAGCAAATGGATGAGCGTGGTCTTTCCGGCTCCGGTGCGGCCGACGATGGCGACCATCTGCCCTTCGTCCACCGCCATGCTGAAATCCTTCAGTAGCGGCGCTGCGGTGTAGCCGAACTCGACATGATCGAATACCACCTTGGCCGTATCGTCCGTGTGGTCCGGAAATTCACACTTATAATCCACGGTTTCCTCTGCGTCCAGCATCTCAAACACCCGCTCGGCGGAGGCCACCATGGAGATCACATTGGTCCAGATCTGTGCAAGCTGCATCAGCGGACTGGAAAACTGGGAGGAGTACTGTAAAAATGCCTGAATGTTGCCGATCGTGATCGCGCCGGACACCACACGGAAGCAGCCGGCTGCGGCAATCAGCACATAGACGATATTCTGCACCAACAGCATGCCCGGCATGGAGAGGCCGCCGATGAAACGCGCCTTCCAGCCTGTTCTGTACATATCCCGGTTTATTTCATCAAAGGCATCCAGGGCGTTGTCCTCGCCGTTGAAGGTTTTAATCACGGAAAATCCCTGATAGCTTTCCTCAATCTGGCTGTTAAGCCTGCCAAGAGAGGAAAAATAGTCGGTACTGTATCTCTTTGCCTTCGGAGAGATAAACTTCATCACGAGAAGGCTTCCGGGGAGTGTGATACAGGCCAGCAGCGTGAGAAACGGGCTGATGGAGAGCATCATCCAGAGCACTCCGGCCACCAGCACAGCGCTGGAGAGCAGGCTTACCAGACTCTGCTGTAAATTAGTGACAATGTTATCTACATCGTTGACGGCCACGCTCATCAGCTCGCCGTTGGGATGCTTGTCAAAATAGGATACGGGAACACGGTTCATTTTTGCTTTCAGCTCATTTCGCATGGCATGTGTGGTTTTCTGTGAAATTACTGTCATGATATACTGCTGCAGGAAGGAAGTGACGAACACTCCGGCATACAGCGCTCCGACGGTACAGAGAATCGCTCCCAGCGCGTGGAAGTCTACGCCGGTTCCCTGTGTGATGCCATGAAATATCAGGGTGGTGGCACTGCCCAGGAGTTTTGGGCTCAGCACCTGCATCACCGTGCCGGCTATAATAATAAGAAATGTAACGATAATCAGCGGGATGGATTTTTTCATATAGCCTGTCAGACGCCTGATGGTATTCCAGGTGTTTTCGGGCTTTTTCTGCGGAGCGCGGCTCATTTTATCTGCGCCGGATCCAGTTCTGTTGTTCATGGTCATATTACGCCACCTCCTTATATAATTGTGATTCGATGATCTGCCGGTATACGGAACAGCCGTCTTTCAGCTCTTCATGGGTGCCGAGTCCTGCCAGCATCCCGTTATCCAGAACGGCGATTAAATCGGCGTTCATGACGGTGGAAACGCGCTGGGCGACGATGACGGTGACGGCATCCCTGACTCTGCCGCGCATGGCGGTCCGGATGGCGGCGTCAGTCTTAAAGTCCAGTGCGGAAAAGGAATCATCAAACACATAGACGTCGGCCTCTTTCAGAAGGGCCCGGGCAATACAGAGCCGCTGTTTCTGCCCGCCGGAGAAGTTACCGCCCGCTTTTTCGACGATGCTGTCCAGCCCGAGATCCAGGCTGTGTATGAAGTCCGAGGCCTGCGCCATGTCCAGGGCGGCCCATATTTCCTCGTCGGTGGCGTCGGGTCTGCCTACCAGCAGATTGGAACGGATGGTGCCGAAAAAGAGTGTGGATGCCTGGGGAACGAAGCTTACCCGGTCATGCAGGACTTTTTGCGGAAGCTCTCTGACATCCGCTCCGTTCAGGCGGATCTGTCCCTTTTCCACGTCATAGAGCCTGGCGATTAAGCTGACCAGTGATGACTTGCCGTCGCCTGTTGAGCCGATGACAGCGAGGGTCTGGCCGCCGTGAACCGTAAGGCTGATGCCGGACAGGGTCTTCTTCTCGCCTCCGAAATAGCGGAAATCCACATTTTCAAAGGTCAGACTCTTCCCGCATGCCTGTGGAGCGGAACCGCTGGGGTCCTGGATGGACAGCGGCATCTCCAGAACCTCATGAATTCGTTTCGCCGAGGTCTGTCCTCTGGGAACCGCAAGAATTATCTGGGTCAGCATGGCAAACCCTGTCAGGATCTGGGCGCCGTAGCTGATGGCCGCGATGATGGAACCCACCTCCAGCGTGCCGTTTTCTGCACCTGCTCCGCCGGCCCACAGAATCAGGAGGGTGGAAAGGCTGAGCAGCAGACTGATGACAGGGAAAAAGAAACTCATGATGCCTCCGGCGGCGATGGATACTTTCGCGTATTCACCGTTTATTTTGTGATACTTTTCAAATTCTGCATCCTCCCGGCAGAACGCCCGGATGACCTTGACACCGGTAAGACCTTCCTTAAAAGACAGATTTAACTGGTCCAGGAGCGTCTGCATCCTGGAATACAGGGGATTGGCCAGACAGGAGATGATGAGATAGGAGACGGCCAGAAATGGAATTGCACCGATAAAGATCAGTGCCAGCTCCGGTGAAAGCAGCCACGTCATGACGATGCCGCCGATCAGCTGCACCGGAGCGAGAATCAGAAATTTGAGACCCATCTCAATAAGGTTCTGTACCTGAGTGACGTCATTGGTGGTGCGGGTGATCAGGGAGGAGACACCGAATTTGTCGAATTCATTTTTAGAAAATGTCAGCGCTGTGTGGTATACATCCTCACGGAGTTCCTCGCCGGTTTTATAGGAAATTCTTGAAAACAGCAGAGTGTTTAACGCTGCTCCCACAAGGCTTGCTGCGGATACGGCGATCATAAAGCCGCCCTTCTGCCATATCCGGGATGTATCGCCGACAACGACACAGTTGTTCAGGATATCGGCGGTCAGATAGGGAAGATAGAGGGAACAGCTTATCTGCAGCAGCAGAAACAGAACGGCCAGCAGCGTCTTGGCTGGCGGCAGGCGTTTGATGATTTTAAACATAGAATACCCCTTCTTTCTACAGGTGTGGCGCCAAAAAGGCGCAAAAAAAGAAAGGCACTGCCATTCCGCTGTTTTGGAAAGGCAGCGCCAATGCTTTGGGTGTACTGGTTCATTTGTTTGATGGTGCTTGTAATGTTTGATTAATTGTTATTCCATGGTATGGGGCCAATCACCGAAGTTCTCAGGCCTACCGCCAGCGCCGCCCATGAAGCCGCCGGGGGCGCCTGTGGCGAACCGCCGGAACATTTCGTCTCCCATGCGTTCCCGTGCGCCCCGCATCCACCATTCACGTTCAGACTCATCGGCTTCGTCTTCCAGGTCTGCGGCGAGCGCGGCAATAAGGCGGTCTAAGTACTCGCCGAGTGTGATCTTTTCGTCTTCCGAGAAGCATTCAAACACATCGTCGGAATTAACTTTTTTCTGCGGTTCGTTTTTTCCTTTCTCCGTCAGTTTGACGAGGATGACGCGGCGGTCCGCCTCAGATGGCTCTCGGCTGATATATCCCCCTTTTTCCATCTTTGCGAGCAGTTCGTTCAGGGAGGAGACCCGGATTCCTAAAAGATAGGAAAGGTCTTTGGTAGAGATGCCATCCTGCAGCTTCAGGATAGCCAGGATCCGTCCCTGGCCGCGGCTGGGATCGGCCATCGGCCCGTTTTCTGCCTGCGTGCGGTGCTGGTGCTTGTGCAGCAGCCATTGGAGCTTTGTGAATTTTTCATATAATTGTGTATTCGCTTCGTTCATAAGTAATACCTCCTTATCGGTATGTCGTGCCGGTACCTGTTCTAACGGTACCGTCTGGAATTATTATAACGGTACCGTCAGGAAATGTCAAGAGGGAATTTACAGGTACCGTTAGTAAAAATGTAGGTCCTGCTTGACAGGGATATTACAGGGAAGAAAATGGTATAGAAGAGCTTGATAAAAAGTATACTTTTCTTCAGAAAAAATACACTTTTTATCAAGCTCTGATCTGTTATGTTATGGAAGATATCCAGAGATACAGGCTGAAAGAGAGCGGACTGTATGTAGCATATAATGATAATAAGCAATAAGGCCAAAGAATGCTCAACCCCCGGTTTCTGAGAGGAATACAATATTCCAGGGCTCAAGAACTAAATGAAGCTGCAGCGACCCGGTATGGTCAGAAACAAACGTCTGTGTTTTAAGCTTGCCGGTAAAGGCCGAGAGCTGGCAGCACTGTTCCCTGGTAAGATTTTTGGGGCAGCCGAATTCTTTCCAGAGGGTGGTGGCATTACCATGAGTAACATCCAGTGTCTCCAGTGAAAAATGGGTATCAGGGCATAGGCCGGTCAAATCCAGGTGTATTGAGACGGCAGAACCTGTTGACTGAATGATTTCCGCGGCTGTATGGTTTGGATATCCGGCGATAGGGACAGCAGAAGTCATCTCTAAGGGGTAGTTGTAAAAAATTCCGGTAAGCTTCCCTGAAGCATCTTTTGTTATCGCATGGTAATCACTGCGCTGCAGCAGCTTGTGCCCCAGCCGGTTTAAAAAGTGGTATGCCAGATAGGAGGGCTTCTTAATCCCCTGCATTGTAAGCAGACCGAAGCCGCCGTGAAAGGCCTCCGGACCGGGACCGGCTTCTTCAAAGATATCGGTGAATACCCAATAGGAGAGCGAGTCTGTCAGACCGATACAGTCAATGCAGCTTTTAACGATATAAACGGCTGCTGGAAGATAGTCGTGGCTGCAGTCCCTGGAAGTAGGGCTGGAGCTCCATTCGGTTAAATGAATTTCCAGACCGGGATAGCCGCATCCCGTAAGCAGCTGCCGAATCCAGAGAATATCGTCTTTCACCGAGCCGGAATGACGTGAGCGTCCTTTCATGCACCCTTTTCCATTTTCTGTCTGCTGTCCGTCCAGCGCGAAGTCTGTGGGATATGGATGAGCAGATATAAAATCCAGAGGAAGCTTCCGGTTACGGCAAAATTCTAAAAAGTCCTGCAGCCAGACGCCCCTCCACTTTAAAGTCTGCAAATCTTCGACTAAATGAGTCCTATGTTTGCTGTAGTCCTCAGTTTCGCCTTCAAACCGATCATCCGGTACGAAATTACTGGTAGCAGGGCCGCCGACACGCAGTGAGGAACAAACTGATTTAAGTGCCTTAACGGAGACCTCGTAAAGATGAAAGTATTCTGACTTTGTCCCTGTCCAAAAAGCGCGCAGATTGGGCTCGTTCCAGATTTCAAAGTACCAGGAAGATACCTCCTCCATGCCGTAACGCCCGATCCAATGGGCGGCGAGGGCCGCCAGCATGTCCGCCCAGATTGTATAGTCCATGGGAGGCGTTATATTGCCCTTCCACCAGAACTGTGTGGCTTCACCGCTGGCCAGATCACGTGGCATGAAACCAAATTCTACGAAGGGCCGTATTCCGATTTGCAGAAGGCGGTCAAATAGCATGTCGATATAAGCATAATTATAAGAGACGGTTCCATTGTCATAATGAAAGAGGCTCATCTCGTCACAGAGCAGGCCGTGAAAGCGGATATACCGGAAACCACAGTCTGCCACAGTCATTTCAAGCTGCTGCTGCCATTCGGTACGCAGGCCCTCAAACGCACGGCCTGCACCGACACAGGTGCTCCAAAAATGTGAGAAGACGGTTCCGGGTTCTGTTGTATTGAGTTCGTATTTCATTTTATTCACCACTCCTTTTCCTGTTTTTCTATACTGGCATTGTAGCAGACAGCGTGGTAAGATTGGTGGCAGAAAGCATTAAAAAACTATCAAAAATTGTCATTTGCGGAGGCTGTGATGAAAAGCATTTTTTACGAAGATATGGAGAAACGGGCATTTTTTTACGAGGACAGGAATATTGATTTTCCGTTCCATCTTCATAAACAGGCCGAGGTGTTTTATCTGATCGAGGGGGAGGTGGAACTTTCTCTGAACTATCAGAAAATGATCATGCACGCAGGAGAGATCGCGGTCGTATTTCCCAATATGATACACAGCTATAAAAGTCTGGGGGAGACACGGTTTTATATTGGTCTGGCGGATCCGGAGATATTAGGAAGTAATGGCACCGCGCTTCTTCAGAGCAGATGCAGTAATCCGGTTAAGCAGTCCGGCTGCTTTCCGCGGGAACTTCTGTCTGCGATGGATGCGGCGGCGGGAGAGAGCAGGAAGGGAAGACTCTCGAAACGGGACTGCCGCGTCTGCGGATACTTTAATGTTATTGTCGATTATTTGATGGAGGTAATGACATTGGAGCCGTTAGAGGGCGGAAATGACGATATACTGCATCGTGTATTGAATTTTGTCCTAAGCCATTACAGAGAAGATCTTACGCTGGACCTGACGGCCCATCACATGGGAATCAGCAAGTACTATCTGTCCAGACTGTTTTCAGGGAGGTTAGGCTATTCCTTTACCGGTTACATCGCTATGCTTCGCACGGAATTTGCAAAAGAACTGCTGGTGATGACCGATAAGGAGGTGGAAGAAATTGCCTGTCTGTGTGGTTTTAAAAGTGACAGCAGTTTCTTCCGTAATTTCAGGCGTTTGGCCGGAATGAGCCCGTTAAAATACAGACAGATGGAGAAGAATGGAGGCAGGGGACCGGAGATATGACAGGAACAAGGAATGCCAGCCCTCCAAGACCACCCAAAACATTTTTTATTGTCAGGAAGCAAAAGACGTTATACAATAAATGACAGAAGTATCCAGAAAATGGTAAAATGCAGCATGAAAATACGACGAGGAGGAAACAGCCATGTACCAGTTACTGATCGTAGACGATGAAGAAGATATCCGCCGCGGGATGGCCCGGGGGATTCCGTGGAATGAATGGGGCTTTGAAGTGGCGGGGCAGGCGGAGAACGGGGAAGAGGCTGTGCGCATTATTGGGGAAAAGCACCCGGATGTGGTGCTGTCCGATATTCGAATGCCGAAGATGGATGGGATCGAGCTGATGCAGTACCTCCACGAAAATAATCCGGAGATCAAGATCATCATTCTCAGCGGATACAACGATGTGGAGTATTTAAACATGGCCATCCGCAACCAGGTAACGGAGTATCTTTTAAAGCCCACGGATATCGATGAGTTTGAGACGCTGTTTCACCGGCTGAAGGAGAAGCTGGATGAAGAGGGGATCAGACGGCGGGAGCTGGAGTCGCTGAAGGTTTCGGCCATGCAGAATAAAGAACTGTCCTACGCCAGAGTTCTCAGTAATCTCCTGGACGGGTATGTGGGCGGAGAGGAAGAGTACGGCTGGAAGGAGGAGATGGAAGACGCCGGCATGAATTTTGACTGCTGTATGATGGCGGTTTTGGATGCCCAGCCTGTGGGAAATGGGGAGAGAGACGATCACTACCAGCTGAAGCAGCGGATTATCCGGTACTGCAACAGCCGGGAGATGGTCTGGGAGAAACATTTCTTCCTAAACCGGGACCGGAAGGTGGTAGGGATTATCACGCTGAAGGACGGCAGCGACGGGGAGCTGGAAGCCATAGGCCGCTGCATCAAAGAGATTCAGGGAGAGATCGGCGACATATACGGCCTGGCCCTTCTGGCCGGATTGAGCGGCCTGTGCAGCAGCGAGGAAAAACTGCCTGAGATCTACGGGAACACGGGGAAGCATGTCTCTTCCATGGCGCCGGATCTGTCGGCGGGCCAGAAGAAGACCGGGATGCTGGTGACCTCCATTCGGGAGTATCTGGACCGGGAGTACTGCTCCAATCTCGTCTCACTGGAGGCTACGGCGGAACAATTCCGGAAAAATCCGGCCTACATATCGAAGGTATTTAAAAAAGAAACCGGATTTAATTTCAGCGATTATATTACACAGAAGCGGATGGCTCACAGCAAGCTGCTGCTGCGGGACATGTCACTAAAAATCTACGAGATCGCAGAGATGACCGGATACGCCGATGCTTCTAACTTTATTAAAGTATTTAAGAAGCACTGCGGCATGAGCCCAAATGAATACCGGGGACTCCACAACTGATGGAAACGAAAGGGACAGACAGGATGAGAGATTTGTGGAAACGGCTCAGTCATTATATGGACCGCGGCTTAAGACAGCAGCTGTTTTTCTATCTGGTGGTAGGCGTGCTTCTGCCCTTTACGGTGGTTGCGTCCGTGCTGTTTTTGAAGACGCGTATGGAAATGAAGAATCAGGCAATCGGAAATATCCGCCAGAGAGCCGACGCCATCGCCGCACAGGTAGACGAGCTGCTCTATAATGTGCAGCTGGTGTCCGATAAATTTGCCTACGACGCGGAGATCGAGGATTTCCTGGCCAGGGATTACGACAGGGCGACCATCGAAAAGCAGCGGGATATCTATGGACTGAACAACTACTTTCTGAAGACGGACCCGCTGGGGAAGAGCCAGCGGATCAGCGCCATCTATGGAAATAACAAGGAAGTATATAATTTCCTGGATCCCTATTTTCAGGGAGAGGATATCAAACGGATCATGATTGACATGGGAGCCGTGGACCGGACGAAGCTGTCCATGTTTCAGTGGCAGCCCCTGCGGAGTAATTTCCTCAGCAGGACGAAAAAAGGGGATGTGAGGACAGATCAGGTGATCACGTGTATGCGCCGGATTCTTCATCCATTTACCGGAACGTGGCTCTATACCCAGTTTTTTGTGCTGGAGGAGAATCAGGTCTACCAGCTTTATAAGGCGTCGGCCGAGGAAATGAAGGGAACCGTCTACATCGTGGATGGCAGCGGCCGCCTGATCTCTTCGTCGGATCAGAATGCCGTCGAGACGTGCCGGATGCCGGGGCGGATCATGGAACTTGCAGAAGCGGCTGAGGAGGGCAGCCATCAGATTCAGTATAACGATGAGCCTTATATTACGGATTTGAGTCCGTTAAATAACGCGGACTGGCAGATATTTACCGTGGTTCCCTTAAATGCGGCCACCGAGCCCATCGACCGCCTGTTCAAGGAGATTATTGCGGCCATGGTGGTCTGTGTGACTGCATGTATCGCCATCATCAACTGGATCTCCAGGCGATTTCTTCAGCCGGTGGAGGTGCTGGACGCTTCCATGAAGGAGGTATACGACGGCAATCTGGAGGCCTACGTGGAACCAGAGGCGTACCAGGGGGAGATCAAGAGCATGATGATGTACTACAACGCCATGCTGGTGCAGATCAACCACTATATAAAAGAACAGGTGGAGAGCGAGAAGAAGAAAAAGGAGCTGGAGCTGGAGGTGCTCATGGGGCAGATCAATCCCCATTTCCTTTATAATACACTGGAAAATATCGTCTGGAAATCCAATGAGGTGGGACGTCCTGACATCGGGCGGATTGCCGCGGCGCTGGGGCGGCTGTACCGGCTGTCCATCGGAAACGGGGAGACGATCGTCCCCATCCGGCAGGAGGTGGAACACGTCATGGCCTATGTGAATATCCAGAAGAACCGTTATAAGGAGCGGATTGAATTCGACAGCACCGTCGATTACGATCAGCTGTATAACTATGCCATGATCAAGCTGACCCTGCAGCCGGTGGTGGAAAACTGTTTTATGTACGGCATGGAAGGGATTGACCGGGTGCTGAAGATCCGGCTCGATATCCGGGAGGAGGCGGAGGTGATCCGGTTCCGTGTGGCAGATAACGGCTGCGGCATGACGAGAAGTCAGTTAAAGGAGGTGTGCCGCCAGATTGAAACGGGGGCGGTGAGATGCGAGACAGAGCCGGGGAAACGAAGGCGAAAAGGGACCGGAATCGGCCTTTACAGCGTGAAGGAGCGAATCGCCATCTATACCGGATACCAGAATAGCGTGCGGGTTTTGAGCAAGCAGGGAGCCGGAACGATCGTAATCATTACGGTTCCGAAAATATCGGTAAAGGACAAGAATAACCAATAAAGGTAAAATTCCAACTATGGATTCTGACCGGATTACACGTTACAATTATGCTATCAAATAAATTAGTTGGGAGGAATTACCACAATGAAAAGAAATATAAAACGCGTTGTTTCCCTGTCCCTCTGTGCAGCAATGGCAGTGGGATCACTGGCAGGCTGCTCTTCAAAGAAGGCGGAACCGGCGGATGCAGCCACAACAGCGGCAGCCGCAGAAACGACCACAAAAGCAGAGGGTGAGACAGCAGCAGAGGGCGCAGAGGCTGCTTCCGACAAGCCATTCGACGGCGTGACCTTAAAGTATGCGACCACACAGACAGCCAGTACCGGAGAAGAAAACCAGAAGTTAATCGAACTGGTTAAGGAAAAAACCGGTATTAACATTGAGTTCTATGTGATTCCGAGTGCGAAATCCGGTGAAGTGGATAAGACTCTGGTCAGCCTGATGGCTGGTGATGAGATCGACTTGATCTACAACACAAAGCCAGGCTTAAAGGCGTTCTACAACGCGGGCGTCTTAGAGCCGATGAACGCGCTTGCTGAGAAGGCAGGCTACGATATCGCCGGAACCTTTGGCGACTACGTTCCGGAATTTGGCGGAGACGTATACGGTCTTCCGGCATTCTCCGATATCTGGATCACCTTATATAATAAGCAGATCTTCGACGATGCCGGTGTTGACTACCCGACAGCAGACGGCTGGACATGGGAAAAATACATCGAGACAGCGAAGAAGCTGACAGACAGCTCCAAGGGAATATACGGATCCTTAATGCTGGACTATGACTGCTACAACTACATGTACGCATTACAGAAGGGCTGGGAGCCATACAAGGCCGACGGCACGGGAAACTTCGACGATCCGTTATTCAAAGAGAGCCTGGAGTTCTATTACGGCTTAGGCAATACAGAAAAGATTCAGCCCTCTATTTTGGAATTCAAGGCTTCCAACACACCGTGGAACGCATTTGCAACCACCGGCAAGTACGGTATGTTCATGTGCGGCGGCTGGGTAACTTCCATCTTAAATCAGTTTGACAAGTACCCGAGAGACTGGAAAGTCGGTCTGCTTCCGATGCCTTATCCGGAGGGAACCGATCCGTCTACTCTGACGGTACCGGGATGCTACGCAGTGCCGACTACCAGCAAGAACAAGGACGCAGCATTCGCAGCGGCAGCCTGCATGGCGGAGAACCAGTACACACTGGGCATGGGCCGTGTACCTGCAAGAATCGACTTAACAGACGAAGAGATCAATGAGTACGTTGAGAACTCCCTGGCGAAGCCATTTGAGTTTGACGGTCTCACTGTGGAAGACTTCAAGACCGCATGGTTTGACAGCAGCCGCAAGGCACTTTCTGAAAAAATCATTGGCGACGGCGACGCAGCCATTTCTCAGGCAATCATCGAAGAGGGCCAGCTTTACGGCCAGGGTGCGGAAAGCATCGATGACGCAGTAACCAAGATTCAGGATAAGGCAAACAGAGCAATCGAAGAAGATAAGCAGTAATCTAGTCTGACCTGACGGGCAGTCCATTCGGGAAACCTTAGGGGCTGCCCTTTTTGTGCCAAAAGATGGAAAAAGAGGTGTGTTTATGAAAAGTAATGGTAATGCAAAAGTAAAAGTGAAAACCTCCATTGCTCAGAAAAAGGAGAATTTTACAGGGGCTCTTTTTATCGCTCCGTATCTGATCGGCTACGTTATTTTCCAGGGGCTGCCGTTTTTGATCGCAGTGGTCCTTGGTTTCACCAATGTCCGCTATATCAGCAAGCTGGAGGATGCGTCCTTTGTCGGTATCAACAACTTTATCCGCATGTTTACGGATGTGGATACCATGAAGGCCTTAGGACGCACCGGCCTTTACTCGCTGATGTATGTGCCGTTAATCATGGTATGCGGCTTTTTCATCGCGTATATGGTAAACAAGGGAATCCACTGTAAGAACCTGGTCCGTTCCATGTTCTTTCTTCCTTACGTATCCAACATGGTGGCAGTAGCCGTCGTATTCAAGCTGCTGCTCGGTCCCGACGGTCCGGTAGTGTACATACTTTCGGCTCTCGGCAGCGAGAATCCGCCGTATCTGCTGTACGGCTTAAATACCGCGCTTCCGACGGTAGTGTGTATCGCTGTGTGGAAAGGCATCGGCCTTAACTTCATTACGTATCTGGCTGCGCTTCAGAACGTCTCCGCGGATCTTCTGGAAGCCGCTCAGATCGACGGCGCCAGCAAATGGCAGAGAATTAAGAATATTGTGATCCCGATGATTTCTCCGACCACATTTTTCTTAATGATCAGTTCTGTGATCACATCCCTGCAGAACTTTACCACCATTCAGGCTTTGACCGGAGGCGGTCCGGGACAGGCAACCACGGTTATGTCCATCAACATTATCAGAACCGCATTCACCAACTACCAGACAGGCTATGCCAGTGCACAGGCTCTCGTGATGTTTATCATCGTCTTAATCATCACTCTGATTCAGTGGCGCGGACAGCAAAAATGGGTCAACTATTAAGGAGGAAGAGCTATGCTTAAGAAAGATAAAAAGATGTCATGGGGCTGGACGATTGTTCTGATTGCCATTGGCCTTGTCTGCATCTACCCGTTTTTATTCATGGTGTCATCATCCTTTAAGATTTCAGGTGATGTGCTCACGAAGCCGCTTCAGCTGATTCCCGATCAGATCATTTTCTCCAACTATTCGGACTTGTTCGGTGACCCATACTATGATTTTGGACAGTGGTATATCAATACCATTGTGATGACGGTTACCACCATTGTCATCAAGGTTTTCGTGGTTTCCATCACGGCTTACGCATTTTCCAAGATCAATTTCAAGGGAAGAGACGGAATTTTTCTGGTTCTTCTGACTTCTTTGATGATTCCTAGTGACATTATGCTGATTCCGAGGTATGTTATATTTAAGCAGATTCACATCCTGGATACCATGTGGTCTCTGGTGCTGCCGGCTACCTTCGATATTTACTTTGTATTCATGATGCGTCAGGCATTTATCGGCATTCCGGAGGAGATCAGCGAGGCGGCCCGCATCGACGGATGCAGCCATTTCCAGATCTATTCAAGGATCATTCTGCCGCTGGCGAAGCCATCGATCGTGACGCTGATTCTGTTTACGTTCGTGTGGTCCTGGAACGACTATATGGGGCCTTACATCTTCATCTCCAGCCTGGAGAAGCAGATGCTGTCTGTTGGTATTAAGCTGTTTACGGAAGGCACGGTGACGGATCCTGCGCTTCAGATGTCCGCTGCGACGCTGGTCCTGATGCCTGTGCTGGTGCTGTTCTTATTCTCGCAGAAATACTTCGTGGAGGGCGTCAACTCCTCTGCAGTAAAAGGGTAGCGAGGATGGAAAAACTTCTGTTCTGGCTGTGTTGGATCGCATACTTTTCCACGTATATCGGCAGGCTGAACTATTCGGCCAGCCTGACGGGGATTATCCTTTCGGAAGGGTTTTCCAAAGGGCAGGCCGGAATGATCGGAACGGCGTTCTTTTTCGCCTATGGAGCGGGGCAGTTTGTCAGCGGCTTCTTAGGCGACCGCCTGGCCCCGAAGAAAATGGTCTTCACAGGGCTGATGGTATCCGGCCTCTGCAACCTGGCTATGGCGGGGGCGAAGAGTTCCGGTCTGATGACGGCGGTCTGGTGTGTAAATGGCCTGTTCCAGGCGTTTATCTGGTCGCCCATGATCCGGCTGATGTATGAGTATTATAAGACGGAAACAAGGATGAAGGCGTGTGTATCATTAAACAGCTCCGTTCCCCTCGGAACAATGGCGGCCTACGGCCTGACGGCGCTTGTGATATGGCTGTCCGGCTGGAGGACCATGTTCGTTCTGGCAGGCGCGGCGCTGATCGGTACCTCGCTGTTCTGGATTACAGGCATGAAGCGGGTGGAGCGGTATGCGGCAGAATCCGGGAAAATGGCGGAAATACCCTCTGGTGAGACCGGCAGTTCGGCAAAAGCTGCCGTGAACTGGAAGAGTCTTCTGATCCAGTCTGGATTTCTGTTTCTGATGATGGCCCTTTTTGTCCAGGGGGCGCTGAAGGACGGCGTGACCACCTGGGTGCCGACTTATATCAGCGAGACTTACGGACTGAGCGCCATTCTGGCAATCACAAGCACCATGGTTATTCCTGTCTTTAACCTGCTGGGGGTCTATCTGGCCTCCTTTGCCAATCTTCACTGGTTTCGGAATGAGGTGCGGACAGCGGGAGCATTTTTCGTGGTCAGCGCGGCGGCCATACTGGTGCTGCGTCTGGCGTCGGGGCGGAGCATGGCGGTGTCATTTCTGATGCTGGCGCTGGCGACGACGGCGATGATGGCGGTCAACACCATGCTGATCGCGGTGCTCCCATCGTATTTTGGTGTGATCGGAAGAGCCTCTTCCGTATCAGGCCTTTTAAATTCCTCGGTCTACGCAGGCGGCGCCGTCTCCACTTACGGAATCGGAGCACTGTCTGTAGCCCTGGGATGGAACGCTACCATCGTAATCTGGTTTCTGATGGCGGTGGTAGCGGCGGTGATCTGTTTCCTGACAGTCCGGAAATGGATTGCTTACCGGAAGGAAATTCTTTAAATTTGGAAGGAGTAAGACAATGTCAAACAAAGTAAATTTAATCCCGGAAACAGGTACCTTCTACAAAGCAAACCTTCACTGTCACACCATCCATTCCGATGGCCGGCTGACACCGGAGGAGGTTAAAAAAGCGTATATGGACGAGGGGTATTCCGTGGTAGCCTACACGGACCACCGCAGATATCAGTGGCACAGAGAGCTGATGGATGATAATTTTGTGGCGCTGGCCGCCTACGAGGTGGACATAAACGAGCACTTTAAAGTTCCTGGGGATTTTTCCAGGGTAAAGACGTACCATATTAACCTGTACGATTCGAAGCCGGAGGAGTTTCAGGAGGAAAAGAAAGAGAGCCCCCTTCCGGAGAGCCGTTATGGCGATTACCATTATATTAACGGATATATTGATCACATGAAGGAATACGGCTTCTTCGCCTGCTACAACCACCCTTACTGGTCTCTGCAGAACTACGACGATTACAAGAATCTCCGCGGCTTCTGGGGCATGGAGATCTATAACTATGGATGTGAGCACGACGGACTGTACGGCTATAATCCGCAGAGCTATGACGAGATGCTGCGTTTGGGCAACCGGCTGTTCTGTGTTTCCACGGATGATAATCACAACAGCTTTCCGTTCGGAGATCCCCTCTGTGATTCCTTCGGTGGATTCACCATGATTAAGGCGGAAAAACTGACTTACGACAGCATTGTGGACGCTCTCTTAAAGGGCAATTTTTACAGCTCCATGGGGCCGGAGATAAAGGAACTGTATGTGGAAGACGGCGTTCTGCATGTGAAGACCAGTCCGGTGGAAAAGATCTATGTACTGATGGAAGGCCGCAACTGCTATAAGAAGGTGGCAAAACCGGGGGAGACTGTAACGGAAGCCTCCTTTGCGCTGGCGGGCAGCGAGACGTATATCCGGGTGACCTGCCAGGACGGAAGAGGACTGCGCGCCGATTCCAATGCGTATGAACTGAACGGAAAAGAACCGGTGCTTCGTACATACAAAATAAACAACGACTAATCTGAGGAGAAGCAGCAATGAGTGATAAATATGGACGGGTAACCGTACCCACCGATGTGGATATGATTGAAGAGACTAAGGAAATCGTTAAGCGCTGGGGAGCCGACGCTCTCCGTGACTGCGACGGTACCAGTATGCCGGATGAATTAAAGTCCATGCCGGTAAAAATCTACTCCACCTACTACACAACGAGAAAAGACAATGCGTGGGCAGAGGCTAATCCGGATGAAGTACAGCAAATGTATCTGATGACGGAGTTTTACACGGCAATGGAAGAGGGAGAACTGCGTATTCCGGTGATGAAGCACTTATATGATGAGCAGCTGAAGCCCAACACCATCGATGATATCAAACGCTGGTGGGAGGTTGTTGACCGCATGACCGGAGAGGTCGTGGCGCCGGACCGGTGGAGCTATGAGGAGGGGAGCCGGGAGGTCATTCTGGCACAGCCGGAACGTTATCACGATTATACGGTCAGCTTCCTGGCCTTTATTATCTGGGACCCGGTACATATGTATAATTTTATTACCAACAGCTGGGAAAATGTAGAGCACCAGATCACATTTGACGTGAGGCAGCCGAAGACGCAGCAGCATGTCATCGATAAGCTGAAAAAATGGATGGTGGAAAACCCGGATACGGATGTGGTCCGCTTTACTACCTTTTTCCATCAGTTTACCCTGGTATTCAATGAATATGCAAAAGAAAAGTTTGTGGACTGGTTCGGATACAGCGCCAGTGTGAGCCCCTATATTCTGGAGCAGTTTGAGAGGGAAGCGGGCTATCGGTTCCGTCCGGAGTATATCATCGACCAGGGCTATCACAACAACACGAACCGCGTTCCGACTAAGGAATTCAAGGATTTTCAAAGATTCCAGCAGCGTGAGGTTGCGAAGCTGATGAAGGTCCTGGTGGATATCTGCCACGAAAATGGCAGGGAAGCCATGATGTTCCTGGGCGATCACTGGATCGGCACCGAACCGTTCGGCGAGTATTTTAAGGAAGTGGGATTAGACGCGGTGGTAGGCTCCGTAGGAAATGGAACCACCCTTCGCCTCATCTCCGATATTCCGGGGGTGAAGTATACGGAAGGCAGATTCCTTCCGTATTTCTTCCCGGATGTGTTCCATGAGGGAGGCGATCCGATCAGGGAGGCGAAGGTCAACTGGGTGACTGCGAGACGTGCCATCCTGCGCAAGCCGATCGACCGGATCGGTTACGGCGGCTACTTGAAGCTGGCTCTTCAATTCCCGGATTTTATCCAGTATATCGAGGAAATCTGTGATGAGTTCCGCCTTCTCTATGAGAATGTGGGAGGACAAGCCCCTTACAATCATTTCACCGTGGGCGTGTTAAACAGCTGGGGAAAGCTTCGGTCCTGGGGCACCCATATGGTTGCTCACGCCATCGATTACAAGCAGACGTATTCCTACGCCGGTGTGCTGGAAGGACTGAGCGGCATGCCCTTTGACGTCGCCTTCATCAGCTTTGACGATGTGATCGAAAATCCGTCTGTCTTAAAGAAATGCAGCGTTTTGGTCAATGCAGGCGATGCATACACGGCCCCGAGCGGCGGCAGTTACTGGCTGAACCCGGCTGTTTCCTGCGCGGTGAAGGAATTCGTGGCGGAAGGCGGCGGCCTCATCGGTGTAGGCGAGCCGACTGCCTGTCAGCACGAGGGGCGATACTTTGCACTGGCAGGCGTCCTGGGCGTGGATAAGGAAGTGGGCTTCAGCCTTTCTTCTGACAAATATAACTGGGAGATACACAGCCATTTCATTACTGAGGACAGCGCGGAGGAGATCCGGTTTGGCGAGGGTATGAAGAACATTTACGCGCTTCCCGGTACGAAGATCTTACGCAGCACCGGCCAGGATGTTCAGATGGCGGTTCACGAGTTTGGAAAGGGAAGAAGCGTATATATAAGCGGTATTCCGTATTCCTTCGAGAATTCCAGAATGCTGTACCGCGCCATTTTCTGGGCGGCCGGCAGGGAGCAGGAGATGAAGAGATGGTACAGCGACAACTTCAATGTGGAAGTAAACTATTATCCGGCTACGGGCAAATACTGTGTGGTAAACAATACGTATGAGCCGCAGGAGACGGTCATCTACAACGGAGAGGGAGAGGCTGAGGCCATGAGCTTAAAGGCTAACGATATTCTGTGGTTTGAAGCTTAAGCCGGAAGCAAGAAGCCAGAGCCAGAAATCTGAGCCAGAAGACGTAAGTGGAGTATATGGAGAAAAAATATGGAAAATAAGCGGTATGAAAGGACGAACTGGCTGGCGGAAGCGCCGGAGATGACGGCCCGGGAGGCGGATGAAGCCTTTGCCGTCTGTGTGGAAACTGTAAAAAGGAACATGGCATACTTTGGCAGCACCGTTCCGGCGGCAGCCAGTGTGGATGGAATCTATCCGAAGACGGCCAATGACGACTGGACCGACGGATTCTGGACCGGAGAGATGTGGCTCTCTTACGAGGAGACGGGGGACTCCGCTTTTAAGCGGGAAGCCCTGGCCTCGGTGGCAGACTTTGAACGGCGTATGAAGGAACGGGTGGTGGTGGACCATCATGATATGGGTTTTCTGTTCAGCCCGTCGTGTGTGGCGGCATGGCGTCTCCTAAAGAGAGAAGGAGCCATGGAAGAGGAGCAGCACGAAAGCGTGATGAATGACGCCGCCATAGAGCAGGCGAAACGGACGGCTCTGGCCGCGGCCGACAACCTGATGGGAAGATTTCAGGAGAAAGGCGGTTTCTTCCAGGCGTGGGGGACGGCAGGCGATCCAAAAGAATACCGGTTGATTATCGACTGTCTGCTTAATATGCCCCTTCTGTTCTGGGCATCAGAAGTAACCGGCAATTCCATTTACCGGGAGAAGGCGGAGTGCCATATCAGGACAGCCATGGCCCATGTGGTGAGAGACGACTACTCCACGTATCACACCTATTACTTTGATCCGGAGACGGGCGCTCCCGTGAAGGGAATCACCCAGCAGGGCAACCGCAACGGGTCCATCTGGGCCAGAGGCCAGGCGTGGGGAATCTATGGATCCGCCCTGAGCTACGGCTATTTCCACGACCCGGAGTATATGCGCCTCTTTGACGGCGTGACGGCCTGTTTTATGGAGAATCTGCCGTCTGATTTGATCCCTTACTGGGATTTTGATTTTAATGACGGAAGCCCGGAACCGAGAGATTCCTCCGCCGCGGCCATCGCCGCCTGCGGCCTCCTGGAAATGGCCCGCTATGTGGAGCAGGAAAAGGCAGGCCTCCTCATTTCCATGGCATCTAAGCTGATGAAGGCATTGACGGACCGCTGTCTTTTGAGAGATGGCGCGCCGGGAGCCGGAATTCTGCTTCACGGAACGTATGCGAAACGGTCGAAGGAGAACGGGGTCAATCAGTCGGGCGTGGATGAATTCAACCTGTGGGGGGACTACTTCTATATGGAAGCCCTTATGAGGATGAGAAAGGATTGGGAACGATATTGGTAATCAGTGATGAGGAAAAAAGGCTGGTCCGGGTGGTGCCTTCCGAGCGGCAGATGCGTCACCAGAAGCTGGAGTTTTACGGTTTTCTCCATTTTACCGTAAATACTTTTACGGACAGGGAGTGGGGGGATGGCACAGAATCCCCCTCTGTTTTTTGTCCGGAGCATTTTGATGCGGAGCAGTGGGCGGAGACTCTGGCGGCTTCCGGTATGAGAGGCGCGATTCTCACCTGCAAGCACCACGATGGCTTCTGTCTCTGGCCCAGCCGGTATACGGCTCATACGGTAGCCGCCAGCCCGTTTCGGGGCGGAAACGGCGACGTGGTGCGGGAGGTGTCGGAGGCCCTTCGGAAATACAATTTAAAGTTTGGCATCTATTTATCGCCCTGGGACCGTCACGAACCATGCTATGGAAAAGGAACCCAATACGACGATTTTTTTGTGGGACAGCTGACGGAGCTGCTGACAGGATACGGCGATATATTCTGTGTCTGGTTTGACGGTGCCTGTGGCGAGGGGCCTGATGGAAACGTGCAGAGCTACGACTGGGAGCGGTACTATGAGGTAATCAGACGTCTGCAGCCGGAAGCCTGTATCTCCGTCTGCGGCCCCGATGTCCGCTGGTGCGGCAACGAAGCCGGAGACACCAGGGAGCAGGAGTGGAGCGTGGTGCCCGGACGGCTCCGGGACACAGAAAAAATCAGGGAAAACAGCCAGCAGAGTGATGAGACGGAGTTTCGGCAGAGAACCCTTTCGAGTAGTGACCAGGATCTTGGAAGCCGGGCAGTGCTGGAGGGAGAAAACGAACTGGTCTGGTATCCTACCGAGGTGAATTTCTCCATAAGACCGGGCTGGTTCTATCATGAGTCCGAGGACGATCAGGTGAGGAGCTTGGAGAATCTGGTATCCATCTACGACCGCTCCGTGGGCGGCAACAGCACGATGCTGCTGAATGTCCCGCCGACTAAGGAGGGGCTGATCCATGATCGCGATGCCGAGAGGCTGAGAGAACTGGGGGCGTATTTAAGACGGCGCGAGGCCCATAATCTGGTGGAGGAAGCGGAGATGACTGCCACCGGGTCTGAGCAAGGTCACGACGCGGCAAATCTCCGGTCAGATGATGAGGGAAGTTATAAAACTCCCGATGGTATCCGAAGCTGTGAGATCCGTCTGACCTGGGAGGAGCCGGTTAAAGTATCCATGGTAGTGATCAAGGAGGACATCCGGTTCAGCCAGAGAATTGAAAAATACCGGATAACCAGCGTCTGCGGCGAAGAGCGTCAGGTGCTCTGCGAGGGGCAGCCGGCTGGCTGCCGGAAGAACGCGGTGTTTGAGCCTGTGACAACGAATGAAATTCGGGTGGAGATTCTGGAGAGCCGGGTTGCTCCGGTGATTCGGTTTTTGGGGGTGTATTGAGAGAAGCACATTAGCAGGCAATGAAGACGGGCCAGGAATCTATAACCGATTTCTGTCCAGTCTTCATTGCCTGTTTGCAGATTCTCTGTGAGCCAAATGAGATTGTCTGGCAGTGCGCCTCTGATAAAGCAGTAAAGTAACTTGCACAAAATGGTCTGGCTTGTGATATACTTAACGTAATTAAAGCTCGAGGTATCATGCAGCAGCTGCAAACAGGCACGACAGGAGCATAAGATGGATGGGATCGATAAGAAAATAGGACTAGAGGGAGGCGCTGCGATAACGGCAAAGGAGGAAAATGGATTGCAAAAGTTTGACATTTATAAACAGATTGGACCCATCTCCAGGCCTAATAACGGCTGGACAAAAGAACTGAATTATATCAGCTGGGATGACCGGGAACCCGTCTATGATATCAGAACGTGGAACGAGGACCATACGGCGTATGGAAAAGGCGTGACGGTGACGGCCGGTGAGATGGTGGTTCTGAAGGAACTTCTGCAGAGCAGAAACGTGTTTTGATCATGAGAAAATTTGAATATAAGAGGGAGGTATCCCAATGTATACATATGAATACCGCTTTTATCCCCGGTCATTCGAACCGGAGGAACTCGATGTGTTTATTGACAATATGCAGTGGTTTATATCCTGTCTGTATAAGAATGGCCAGATTCTGTCTGAATTTCAAAATACAGTCAAATGCGCAGAATATTTTGCCTGCAGAATCGTAGCGCCGGAACGGGATTCTCTGAGTGAAAAGTATGGAAACCGGTATACCCGGGAGTTTTTTGAGGATGTATGCAAAGACTCTGCAAAGCCGCCGGAGCTGCTCTATATCGGAGAAAATTACGATGTGGAGGACAGCTGTACGTGTGAAGCTCCCAGCCATTATATCCTGTTTTCGGAGTGTCTGTGGGCGGCATCTCCGATTATCTGCGGTGATTGTAAATGCCCGGTACCGCTCTACAAGTTTCCGAAAACCTATGACGGCACGGAGTATTTCGACCTGTTAGGCTGGCAAAAAGCTTACCGGGCCTGTGACCGGCAATTTTTTGAAGGAATCGGAGAGCGGCATGGCTATAAAATGATGCACGACCCGAACAGCCTTTTATCGAAGGAAGCGCTTCAATACTGCAGTATCATGGAAAAAAAGACGGGAAAGCCATTTTATTATTTTCTGTTTACTTATTACAAAAAGAATAAACCGGTCTGCCCAAAGTGCGGGGAACCGTGGGCTAATCAGAAGCATGCGATATCCCGCAAGATACGGTATGATTTTGTCTGCCATCAATGCAGACTCGTAGCCGATGATCCTAACTTCTGACGAAGGATATTTTGAGAAAATTGGAGGTTTCATGAGCTGGAAAATGAAATGTATGGACGAGAAATACCTGACAAAATCACTGGATTTAGTGGAACGGGTCTTTACAGAATCGGAAAATGCAGAGTCAGGGAATACGGTGAGAAGGCTGGTGGAGGAAATAAGAAGCAAGCAACCATGGGATTTTTGCCGGTCCGGGGCTTCAGCTTCCTGCACCGGAGTGTCTGATGGTAAAGGAATTAGCGGAAGGTTCTCTGAAAACGATAAAGGGGATTGTGGATTATTCGGATTATCAATATCTGACCTGATGAAAATAACGGGAGATGACCGGAGCTAGAGGGGGATCTGGCGTTGAAAAATGGGGGAACGGAGATGGAAATGGATGAGTGGGAAGGATTGACCGATCAGGAAGAACCGTGTGAATATACGCTCAGTGAGGCGGAGATGTTTGCCTTCTTAGGAAAGAAAACGGACCCCGCAGACAATCTGACCGGTAAAGTGCTGCTGGTTCGTCTGCCGGATAAAAAGGTGGAGGGACTGACGGAGATCAGAAAAGTCTTTCAGCCGAAAGCATCGGCGCTTCCGTGGCTGAAGGGGCCATATCCCTGTATCGTTGCAGAGCGGCTCAACCGGATTGAGGCCCTGGAAATGATCGATAAAACCGGTGTCCCGGACTGTCTTCGTTTTGTCTGTGACACGCAGAGGGCGGCTGGAAAAGGCTATTTTTCCTATGAGGAGGTTCTTCTGAGATACAGGGAAGAATCGGGAGGAATCCGGTGCAGTGATTTCAGAAATACGGATCCAGTGGAATTGGTTGATGAAGAATCCGTTGTAAACCGGGCGAAACAGGAATGCACGATTTTGTATACAGATACAGAGGTTTATGATGATATCCCGGGTGAGATGTGGATGGTATTGTTTTATTCCAAAGGTATGCTGGGCGGAGACCAGGAAGTATACATGGATCGGAACGGGATTACAAAATTAATCGTTTGCGGCGAATAAGAATTGCTTTACGGGCAGTGGTCTTTATGGTATACTTAAAAAAATCAGGAAGGGTGGTGAATATCATGACGAATAAGAGATTATTGATAAATCAAAAAGTCATGCTGTTTACGATCGGGAGTTTTCTGTAGCCTTTCTCTTATAGTCGATCAGTGGGTGCTTTTGATTTGTCAAAAGCACTTTTTTTAATGCTAAAAACATGGCGCTGAATGATGGGTTTCACTGTTATTCAGAATACACGGAAAGGCTGCAGGAAAGAGGGAAAATGAAAGTAACTGGAAGAATACTGCCGAAATTTCCAAGGGCAGTCTGTGTAATTATTTTGTGTGCATTTTTTAAAGCAGTGGCTTACTGGGCGCTGACGCCCTATTTGCCCATGTATCTGGGAAACCGTCTCGGAATCAGCGTAGAGAACAGCGGATATCTGATCGGACTGGGCAGCTTATCGGGGACGATTATGAGCATTTTTTGCGGATTTCTCATAGACCGCCGTGATAAGAAAAAGATTTTTGCGTTGTCACTTTCTGTGATGGCAGTCAGTTACTTAATCTTTCCGGGAATGTCAAATGGATTCCTTATTCTTGGCGTATTGATGGTGATTAATATTGCGTCCTCATCTCTGGCGATTGTTACCAATGCCTGGTTTTCCATAATGCTGTCAGAGGAGGAAAGTACGAAAGCATTTTCCATTAAATATATACTGGAGAACATTGGCGCTATGGTGGGGCCTGTACTGGGTACGGTGCTGGTGAAGCTTGATCTTCGCTTTCCGTTTTATGTGGCATCCGTAAGTCTGGTTTTGATAACGCTCATTTTCTTTGTCTATTCAAAGGCGCTGGTGAGCAGTCCGGTCAATGGGAAAATTGATGTGGGCAAAACGGAAGATTTGGGAATCGGGCAGACCATGAGGCTGCTGGTACAGGATAAGCGGCTGCTTTATTTTACAATTGGCGGCGTGCTGTCCATGATGATATACGGAGCACTGGTTACATTTATGTCATTGTTCTTTTCTTCCGTATTGCCCTATGATGAGGCGTATCAAAGAGTGGCCTATATTTCGGCGCTGAATGCTGCAATTGTGATGGGGCTGCAGTACTTTGTGAGCGCACTTATCAGGAAGAAAACAATCATGAGATGGGTGAGGTTCGCTGTCGGGTCCATGATGGCAGGCCTGATAATTTTAATCTTTCGGTCGGACCTGCTGTGGCTTACTGCGGCGATCGTGTTGCTGTCCTTTGGCGAAGTGGCAATTGTACCGGCGGAGTACTTATTTATTATAAAGATTACTCCAAAAGAGCAGAGAGGTGTATACCTCGGCGCACAGAATATGATCGTTCTGGGACTGTCCATATCACCGGTCCTGTGCGGATATTTGCTGAAAGAGGCGACTGCCTCCATGATGTTCGCCGTCCTGTGCGTCATATTGGTGTTCAGCCTGGCATTTTACCAGATGGGATACTCTGTAAGTGAAAAAGCAGAGACGATTTAACCGTGTGTGAAAGCTATGAATGCAAAAACGGTGATTTTCCTTGACATTCGGTATGACTTCTATTAAACTGATTAAGTAAACACTCAATGAATGGAAACTTAATGAATAGAAACTTAATAAGTGAACAGGAGGATCCCGTTTATGAATACACGTGACCAGCAAAAAGAGAAACGGCGCGAAGAAATTTTACTTGCAGGCCTGGATCTGTTTGTAAAAAAGGGGTATGCGGCGACGAAGACCAGCGATATCGCAAAGGCGGTAAATATGAGCGACGGCCTTTTGTTTCATTATTTTGCGACGAAAGAGAGCCTGTACGAGGAGCTTATCCGCATCGGGACAGAATCCTCCCAGGCGTGGATGGAGATCGATGAGCGCTCGCCGCTGAACTTTTTTACAAATGTGACAAATCAGATCCTGGATATGATTCGCGTAAATCCGCAGGGGGCGGAATTCTTTGTATTGATCGCACAGGCGCTGAGAAGCAGCACGACACCGGAACGGATCACGCAGATTATGGCGTCCCAGGAGACCCGTTATGCCAAAACCGTGGAGCTGATCCGGAAGGGGCAGGAGGCGGGAGAGATCCGCAGAGGGAATCCTGAGGCGCTGGCCTGCACGTTCTGGTGCAGCATCCAGGGAATCGCGGAACAGCTTGCTGTATATCCGCAGACTCCGTTTCCGCAGGCAGAATGGATCGTCAGCATATTAAAAGGGACGGAGGGGACCGCGTAGTATGGAAAATACAGAGATAAGGTGCTTAAATCAGCTGGAGGCGAGTCATGTTCAGCAGACAGCCGCGCTGTTAGTGGACAGTTTTTACTCCATGTTTAAGGGAATAACGAAGGAACGGGAGCTTCTGCAGAGACTTTTTACACCCTGTATGCAGCTGGATCTGATTTACGTGCTCTTAAAGGAGGACCGGGTAGCCGGCCTGATCGCAGTCTCGGATTCCAGGAGAAGGGCCATCGTGATGAATGAGGAGACGTGTGTCTCTGTATTCGGTCCGGTAAAAGGGAAGATACTTGCGTGGCAGCTGGGCAAAATGCTTAGCATACCCGCTGTGAAGGGGGACCGAAGCGGATACGTTGATTTTATAGCGACCTCACCGGAATACAGGAGGAAAGGAGTGGGAGGGCAGCTTTTAACGTTTGCCGAGGCCGGTTTGGATTTTGATGAGCTGTATCTCGACGTGCTGAAGGACAATCTGCCGGCTGTCTCACTCTACGAGAAGATGGGGTACAGAACAGAAAGCCTGAAGAAGAGTATCTTAATGCGCCTGGCTGGTATAAAGGCAATGTACATTATGAAAAAGAAATTGAGATAATAGATAAGACCGGCAGCCGCAGGCAGAGTACCGGCAAGAGATGAAGGAGACTGGAAATGAACAAATATTTGCTGCTGGACAGCGGAACACTGACTCCGCAGGGACTTGATAATGTCCGTCTGGAGATCTGTGAGATGAAGAAGGATATCATGCACACTCCATTCTTTACGGAAGACTACTTTCGGGAGCCGGCGAGAAGGTGGGAAGTGAGAATTGATAACGGGTATCCGAATGTCATCTACGATCCGGCGGAACGCATTTACCGGTGTTACTATACCCTGTGTACGTACGATCCGGCGTCGGCAAATACTCCTCTCTCAGAGCGTAAGATAACCCATTATGAGCCTCTTCCCGGGCGCATCACATCTCTTGCATACGCGGAGAGCAGAGACGGTGTAATGTGGTATAAACCGGCGCTGGGGCTGGTTTCCTTTGAAGGAAATACGGAGAATAATCTGTTGTTTCTGCATGCGCACGGAACGGGGGTATTTCTGGATGAGAGAGAGGAAGACCCGAAAAAAAGGTATAAGCTGGTAACGAAGGTGGAAGGGCCGGATGAATCCGGCTTTATGGCGGTGAATTTCTCGGAGGACGGGATTCACTGGGGCGAGATGGTTCCATGGCCGGAGCACAATCCGAGGGCTGATTCCCATAACTTTGTGTTCCGGGATAAGAGGGACGGGACATTCAGGCTGATCACCAGAACCTGGAAAAATGGGGTCAGAATTTCAGTCATGAGTGAGAGCCGTGATTTTATCAGGTGGAGTGAGCCTGTGGAGATATTGAGGGGGCGGCGCTTTTCCGCTCAGGTTTACTCCATGCCGGTATTTCAGTATGAGGGGCTGTATCTGGGACTTCCATCCGTGTTTCATGAGGGTGACCGGTCGTCCGACGATTTTGACACGGTGGACTGCGAGCTGGCTTTTGCTGCGGAGCCGGAACATTTTGACTGGGTCTGTCCCGGAAGCCCTGTGATTCGAAGAGGAAAGGGGCGCTATTCAGAAGAATTCGACTGTGGATGTATCTTCGCTTCGGCACCTGTAGAAATCGATGGCCAGATGTGGGTGTATTACATGGGTGGAAATGGACAGCATTCCGATTTCCGCGAAAGCTCTCTGGGGAGAGCGTCGTTTGAGCAGGATAAACTGGCCTTTTATACGGCTGTGGACCGTGAGAAGTGCGGCCTGCTAACGACTGCCGCCTTTCGCTTTTTCGGGGAAGACATAGAAGTGCTAGCGGAAATGGGGGAGCAGGGATATCTGGAGGCCGCCTTATGCACAAAATGGAACCGGCCAATCGAAGGCTTTGGATATGCGGAATGCGAGATACTGCCGGGTGAGGGCGGATATTATAAGATTCACTTTAAAAATCGGAATATTCAGGATTGGGGACAGCGCCCTGTCCTGATATCTCTGAGGTTTCAGGACTGCAGAATCTACGCGTTCCGGGGAGCGCTTGAGCTTCAGAGTCCGAAATACGGATAAGTATGCAGAAGAAAAGGTACGGCTGACAGACTTTCATGGGTCTGCCAGCCGTACCTTTTTTTATGAGCTCTGTTTAACTCTGTTTCTCCGTGGGGCATCCGATTAAAAATCCCACACATCCCGATACGAAATCCCTGAACTGCGCTGTTGTGGCTGCCACCGAAGAGGAAGACAGCAGGTCGGAGTTAAGGGCGTTGACATTGCGCAGAAGGATCAGGGTAATCAGGCAGAATAATCCGATGAATGTGGCAATCAGGATTTGCAGCCTGCCGGTCAGAAATTTTGCCGGGAGGGATTCAGAATCGTCATTTTCGGCGTTTTCGGTTTCGGCCAGTTCTTTTTCCAGTTCAAAACCGGGGCCTGCATCCTCTGCGGAATCGTAGGAGGGGACGCTCTGTGAAGAAAAGTGTTCGTCTCCGTTATCCGGGGGTTCTGGCCTGAGCTTGGTCTGCCTGGATTTCCCCTCGGCCTGCAGAATAAAGTTGGCGCTTAAGATATAACCGAATATGGCGGCAGAGGATGTCCGCACAATCACATCGATATGCTCAATTTCCGAACCGGTTCCGTTGTGTGAAAACAGGCTGTATGCAGACTGAGTCAGCAGTACAAGGAAAAATACAAGAAGGCATTTATCGACCAGAGGAATCCTGTTGAGTGCCGCACAAAGGCATTTTCTGCAAAAAAGTAGTTTTTTCATGGTGTCTCCTCCTCTGTATAAATTATGCGGAGAAGCTGTGTGAGGTTACAGGCTGTCCGAAGGGGCGTTTCCGTGCATAATCATGTGAGGAAATTTGCAGTCTGAAGATATATGGCGGGTGCTGTGGGACGGATGGGAGACATATGAGGGAAATTGCGCGGCGGCTGTGATCTATCTGACTTATTCGATTGAGTTTTTCCCCGATCTGCTTTATAATTTAAGAATAATCAGAACAAACGAACAGTCAGAATGTGATACAATTTTGTATTTATATAGATAAAGTACAGAAAGAGGTGGAATTATGATACAACCGGGCGAGGCTGGCAGAACGGTCCGTTCTTTTTTTGATGCGTATCTGATCCGGCGGAATGTGAAGGACACGCTGGATTGTGTGACAGATACCGTGCATTGGGTGGGAACTGGAAAGTCTGAACTGTCAAAGGGACGGGACCAGACGGAACAGGCGCTGCTTACGGAATTTTCCCAGGCGCCGGAACCGATGAAAATAGAGTATGACAGCTTCGACGAGACGGTTGTTTCCGACCGGTGTGCCGTCGTGCTTCTCACGGCTGATGTATATCCGCCGGGGAGTGAAGAACCCGGGATTTGGTTTCGGGTGAGCGCCGCCTGTGTCAAGGAAGAGGATGGGATATGCAGAATCGCATCGATTCACGCATCGACACCCGAAAGGCAGCAGGAAGAAGGCGGGTATTTTCCGAAATCCATGCTGGACCGGTATGAACTGGAGCGGGAGCGGCAGGTGAACCAGTATGACCATCTTTTTCAGTCCGTGCTTTGCGGCATTGTGCAGTACCGTTTGACCGGTATGGGCGTTGAATTTAAAAATGCCAACCGGGAGGCGATCCGCATATTCGGCTATGAACCGGAGGAGCTCTGGCAAAAAAAGGATTGGGATCTGCCGATGCTGATCATGGAGGAAGACCGGGAGACCGTATTAAAAGAGATCGATACGCTGCATGAGACCGGTGATAAGTCCGATTTTGAGTACCGACTGCTTCAGAAGGATGGAATTCCATGCTGGATCATCGGCAGCGCGGAAGTCCTTCAGGACAGCGACGGAGAGCAGTTTATCCAGAGCGTATTTATCGATATCAACGCCCGGAAGAGGGCGGAACTGAATGAACTGCGTCTGACCAGACAGGTAGAGGCGAGCAATGAGATCATACATCTGGCTCTTGAGCATACCACGACCTGTGAATTTTATTACTATCCGCAGACCTGTGAGTGTCAGGTTCCGGAGCGGACTTGCGAGGCATACCACTGTCGGAGCCGGTATGAAAATATGCCGTACAGTTTTGCAGAGGAACAGGTGGATGAAGCGTATTATCCAGCCTTCTATGCGATGTACGATCAGATTCACCGCGGAGAACGGACGGCTACCTGCGAATTCCGCGGGAAGGACAGCCGTTATTGGAGCCGCGAGACCATGTCTGTGATACTCAGCGATGAAGAAGGAAATCCGCAGTTTGTCATTGGGATTGTGGAGGACATTACCCGTGAGAAGGAGATGGAGACGGCGCTGAAAGAAGCCAGATCCCGCGACAGCCTGACCGGACTCTGCAATAAGGAGAGCGGGATCCGTCTGATTCAGGAGTACCTGGCCTCAAGAAGAGAGCCGGGGGAACATGGCGTTATGATGCTTCTGGATATGGATGATTTTGAGGATATTAATCAGAAGGAGGGCAATATCTTCGCGGATGCGGTTCTGCAGGAGGTGGCGGATGTTCTGCGGCAGGTGACGGAAAAGGAGAGCATTAAGGTCCGCCTGGGCGGAGATGAGTTTATGCTTTTCCTGAAAGACTGCAACAAACAGGAGGCCGGGATCATCGGGCCGCGCATCGCTGCCATGATACGGAATATCATCCTCAATACGGAAAAGAACATTCGGATTGCGGCCAGCATCGGTATGTGCAGTACCGAAGTGACGGACGAATATAACGCGCTGTACTGCTGTGCCGAGAGCACATTGAAATACGTCAAGGATCACGGCAGGGGTAACGCCGCCTGTTATCTGGATACCTCCAGGGAGGTGGGCGTACTGCTTACACAGCTGTATCCGGATGAGTTCCAGGTAAACACGGTTGACCGGGAGATTCTGCATCCGGAGAAGGATCTCGTTTCCTTCGCGCTGGAACTGCTGGGGCGGTCGAAGAATATCAACGACGCCGTGTTTCTGCTGCTATCCCGTATCGGAAAGAACTACCATTTCGACCGGGTATCGATTATTGAGGCGGATAAAGCCTTTTTGTCCTACCATTTTTCCTACCAGTGGGCGCGCCACCACTCGGATCTGCAGCTGGGGCAGGATTTCTATGCCTCGGAGGAGGATTTTGAAATCTGCGCCAACATGTATGACGAGGATGGCCTGGCCGATCACAATGTGAGAGACGGAATCTCCCATATCGCCTCCTGCCTTCATGCCGCGATCTGGAACTATGGGGAGTACGTGGGGTCCATGAGCTTTGAGGTCGATCAGGAAAACTATCAGTGGACCCGGGAACAGAGGAAGCTTTTAAAAGAGCTGGTGAAAATTATCCCCTCTTTTATTATGAAATCCAAAGCCGACGCGGTGAGCCAGGCAAAAACAGATTTCCTGTCCCGTATGTCCCACGAAATCCGCACTCCGATGAATGCCATCAGTGGCATGACGATTATCGCCAAGAGTGTGCTGGATGACCGTGAGAAAGCGCTGGACTGTTTAGAGAAGATCGAGTCGGCCAACACCTATCTGCTGGGGCTGATTAATGATATTCTCGACATGTCGCGGATCGAGAGCGGTAAGATGGAGCTAAGCTATGAATCCATAGATTTGGAACAGCAGCTCTCCAATCTGGAATCCTTATTCCGCGCCCAGGCCGAGGAGAAGCATCTGGAGCTGACCTTTGAAAATGACTACAGGAAAAAACGGCTGCTCCGGGCAGACAGCCTGCGGCTTAACCAGATTCTGGTCAATATTATTGGAAATGCCATCAAATTTACGGAGCTTGGCAGCGTTGCGGTCCGGGTCAAGGTGCTGGAGGAAGATCCCAGAGCGCTGATTCGTTTTTCCGTCACGGATACGGGAATCGGCATCGAACCGGCTGCCATGAGAAGAATCTTCAATGCCTTCGAGCAGGCGGATGCGCTTACCGCCTCCCGCCACGGAGGAACGGGACTGGGACTGTCCATATCCAGCCGCCTGGTACAGATGATGGGCGGTACCCTGGAAGTACACAGCGAACCGGGAACGGGATCGGAGTTCTTCTTTACCCTGAGCCTGGAATATGCCTGCGAAGATGCGGAGGAGATCCCTGTGCAGGAACAGAACGTGGACATTCCTGATTTCCAGGGCAGTCGTGTTCTTCTGGCCGAGGACAATGAACTGAACCGGGAGATAGCGCAGACGATTCTGGAGATGAACGGCTTCACCGTGGCCTGTGCGGCCGATGGTCAGGAAGCGTTGGATCTCTACTGCGGCGAAGAACCCGGCTGGTTTGACGTGATTCTGATGGATATCCGTATGCCGGTCATGGATGGACTGGAGTCAGCCAGGCGTATCCGAACCTCGGGACGCCCGGATGCCCGCAGAATTCCCATTATCGCCCTGACGGCCAACGCATTCGACGAGGATACGAGAAAATCGCTGGCCAGCGGCATGAACGGCCATCTCTCAAAGCCGATCCAGGTGGATCAGATGCTGGAGATTCTGGGAAAATGCATGGGATTGAAGAAATAGGGCGCGGCGGAAATACTGCCGGAATTGGTTTCCGCCGTTACGCGCCGGTAAAAGAAAGGGCGAGGAGAAGATTATGTATTCATTTTTGCTTGTTATCATTTATATGGCTTTTATCAGTCTGGGACTGCCGGACTCACTGGTAGGTTCCGCCTGGCCTGTGATGCATACGGAGCTGAATGTGCCGGTTTCCTATGCGGGTATGATCACCATGGTAATTGCGGCTGGCACCGTTGTTTCCAGCCTTCTTTCTGACCGTCTCACGAAGAGGTTTGGGGCTGGTCTGGTGACCGCCGTCAGCGTATTCATGACGGCAGTCGCATTATTCGGATTTTCCGTATCCGGTTCCTTTGTCCTGTTGTGCCTGTGGGCCGTCCCTTATGGCCTTGGCGCGGGAGCGGTCGATGCGGCGCTTAATAACTACGTGGCTCTGCACTATGCTTCCCGCCACATGAGCTGGCTTCACTGCTTCTGGGGACTCGGCGCCGCTGCCAGTCCCTATATCATGCGATATTGCCTGACAGGAGGCTATGGCTGGCACAGCGGGTACCGCACGGTTTCCATCATACAGTTTGTTCTGACAGCCGGACTTTTCATCAGCCTGCCGCTCTGGAAACAGGTGAATGGGGGAAAGAAAAGCCGTACACAGGAAGAAGGCACAGAGAATGGCCCTGTGAAGGCTCTCGGCCTCCTTCAGACCATGAAAATCAAGGGTGTTCCGCTGGTGATGGCGGCATTCTTTTCTTACTGCGCTTTGGAACAGACGACGATGCTCTGGGCGAGCAGCTACATGGTGCAGCATCGGGGAATCGACGTGAATCTGGCGGCAGGATATTCCGCCCTGTTCTTTTTCGGTATTACATTTGGACGCTTTTTAGGCGGTTTTGCAGCCGACTGGCTGGGAGACCGCGGGCTGGTCCGTATCGGTATCGCGACGATCGTGGTGGGACTGATTCTTGTGGCGGCTCCGGTAAAAACCAATATGCTGGTTCTTGCCGGTCTGGTTGTGGTCGGTTTCGGCTGCGCCCCTGTATATCCCGCGATTATCCATGCAACACCCTATAATTTTGGAAGGGAAAACTCCCAGTCCATTATAGGCGTACAGATGGCCAGCGCCTATATCGGAACGACATTTATGCCGCCCCTGTTCGGCTTTATGGCCTCCAGCATCAATATCAGCAGTTTTCCGTATTACATACTCATCCTGACGGTTCTTCTGTTTGTGATGTCGGAGAAATTAAACCGGACAGTGGACAGGAGAAGAAACCGGTAACAGATATTGATACATGCGCTCTGCGTGAATAAAGTTTATTACAGCGGAGCCTTTAAATACTGCCCCGGTGATTTTCCCTTATATTTTTTAAACGCCCGGGTGAAATAACTGACATCGTTAAAGCCGCAGAGCATGGCGATATCCGTGATCTGGCTGTCTGTGCCCGCCAGCAGGCAGCAGGCCCTCTCAATCCGGTAGTAATTGACGTAATCGATGGGCGTCCGCCCGGTCATTTCGGAGAAGAAATGGCAGAAGTATTTCGGTGACATCCCGGCCGTGCGGGCCAGTTCATTTAAGGTGATCTTCTCGGTATAATGGGCATCGATGTAGTTCAGTACATTTTTTAGAAGATAGAGATTCCTGTGGCTGGATAAGTCCGATTTGTCAGAGACGGTATACCGCTTATTCAGGCAGAGCAGTCCCATAAGCTGGTAGAGCAGTCCCAGGCACTGCAGCTTTCCTCCCTCCTCCGAATTCTGCATGAGCGCAAAGAGGCGCTTAAGCAGACTGTGAATCGCAGTATCTTCCCCAGCCGGAAAATATTCGTCCAGGATCAAATCCTGTCTGTCCAGCCGCTTTAAAAAGTCAGAGTCAAAGGTCTGACTGAAAAGGAGGCCGACAGGAAATACAAGGCATTCGTAGACGCAGTCATAGGGCGTTCCGCCGTGAAGCCCGCCGCTGTTGACAAGCAGAATGTCGCCGGCGGCTGCAGTCCGTGTGGTTTCATTGATCGTCACGTGGAACGTACCGCTTACGATATGAATCAGCTCCAGCTCCTCGTGCCAGTGGTAGGGCATGGCATACTGCGGATGACTTTCCGTGACATGGTAATAGCCTGCCGGAAAATCTGCAGTTCCATGATGTTTCATTTCTTTATATTTTATATAATGCATATCTAAAATCACCAACTCCAAACATGAATTTTATTCTATATAATTTCCAATTATACGGTACAGGTGCGGATTGCGCAATGGATGAATCGGAATATCGTCCAATTATTTGCCATGATAAGACAAGAAAATACGTCGAAGAGATGGTACTATGATCTCATAAGAATAAACGATTTTCCAAGGAGGAATGTAACATGGCAGAGAGCAGATTAGTGGGAAGTTATCCGGTGATCGGGATCAGACCGACCATTGACGGGAGAAGAGGGTATTTAAAGGTGCGGGAGTCTTTAGAGGATCAGACCATGAATATGGCGAAGGCGGCCGCAGAGCTTTTCGAGAAACATTTACGCTATTCCAACGGCGAGTCGGTGAAGGTGGTGATCGCGGATACGACCATCGGAAGAGTGGGGGAAACGGCGGCCTGCGCCGATAAGTTCCGCAGAGAAGGCGTGGATATCACCCTGACAGTGACTCCATGCTGGTGCTATGGGGCGGAGACGATGGACATGGATCCGATGACCATCAAGGGAGTCTGGGGATTCAACGGGACAGAACGTCCGGGCGCGGTTTATCTGGCTTCTGTCCTGGCCACCCATGCGCAGAAAGGGCTTCCCGCGTTCGGAATCTACGGCCACGACGTACAGGAAGCAGATGATACGGAGATTCCGGAGGATGTGAAGGAGAAGCTGCTTCGTTTCGGCCGTGCCGCGGTGGCGGTGGCGACCATGAGGGGGAAATCGTATCTTCAGATCGGATCCATCTGTATGGGAATCGGCGGATCCATCATTGACCCTGCTTTTATTGAAGAATATTTAGGAATGCGCGTGGAGTCGGTCGATGAGGTGGAGATCATCCGCAGAATGTCAGAGGAAATCTACGATCATGCAGAATATGAAAAGGCTCTGGCCTGGACGAAGAAGTATTGTATGGAAGGCTTTGACAAGAATCCGGAGGAAGTGAGAAAGAGCCGCGAACAGAAGGATATGGACTGGGAATTCTTAGCGAAAATGATGTGCATCATCAAAGATTTGATGAATGGAAACCAGAACCTTCCGGAAGGCTGTGAGGAGGAAAAGGTGGGCCATAACGCCATTGCCGCCGGTTTCCAGGGACAGCGCCAGTGGACCGATTTCTACCCTAACTGTGACTTCCCGGAGGCAATGCTGAATACCTCCTTCGACTGGAACGGAGCGAGAGAGCCTTACATACTGGCGACGGAAAATGATGTCTTAAACGGCCTTGGCATGATGTTCATGAAACTGCTGACAGGCAGAGCACAGATATTTGCCGATGTCCGGACCTACTGGAGCGGCGACGCGGTAAAACGGGCGGCAGGCTATGAGCTGGAAGGACGGGCGAAGGAGGCGGATGGCTTCCTTCATCTGATTAATTCCGGCGCGGCGTGCCTCGATGCCAATGGAGGCGCGAAGGACGCTGACGGAAACTCCGTGATGAAGCCGTGGTATGAGGTGACGGAAGAGGATCAGAAGGAGATCATGGCAGCCACGACCTGGAATGAAGCAGATTTCGGATATTTCCGGGGAGGCGGATTTTCATCCAGATATTTGACCGACTGTGAGATGCCGGTAACCATGATTCGTTTAAATCT
>ERZ894229.96-NODE-96-length-98256-cov-12.0057_pt1 | contig 98256 bp, 81 predicted proteins | sample MGYA00380295_ERZ894229 | MGnify/ENA primary metagenome ERZ894229 (study PRJEB32331, sample SAMN06328479) | human gut metagenome | biome: human gut microbiome; feature: stool | host: Homo sapiens | collected 2014-09-17 ...
AGGAGTCCGGCCTGTATTACAACCGCCACCGCTATTATGACCCGCTGCAGGGGCGGTATATCACTCAGGATCCGATTGGGCTGAAGGGGGGATGGAATTTTTATCAGTATCCGTTGAATCCGGTCATAAATGTAGATCCGCAAGGTTTGGTTGATATAAATTTATACCCCGAAAGTGATCTTATCCATTCTGTAGCTGATGAGATTAATATCCCAGGCGTTTTCACAATCGGGGGGCATGGTACCCCCACATCTATTGAATCCGCAACGCGCAGTATCATGACAGCTAAAGATCTAGCATATCTAATTAAATTTGATGGGAATTATAAAGATGGGATGACAGTTTGGTTATTTTCTTGTAATACAGGTAAAGGACAAAATTCATTTGCTAGCCAATTAGCTAAAGAGTTACATACAAATGTAATAGGACCTGACACGCTATGGACGTGGTGGGGGCGAGGAACTAATGGTAAGTTAAAAATGGATACAGTGCTAACAGCACCAACGAACCTTAATTCAAATAAGGATCTAATGGCTATAACAACAAAAGACCTTGGTAATTGGATAACATATGGGCCATCTGGGCACCCCATTTCTAATATGCAAGGTACGCCAGAAAAACCCAGTGATATAAGATAGGTTGTAGATGTATGAAAGCATGCTTGTTACTATTTTTTTATTTTTCTCTTATTGGTCAATTGCATGGTGCTGATGTGAAAATAAAAGAAAACGAAAGTGTGATGGGATCTACAGCAATGACCTATGATTTAAGTGAAGAAAAGCTGATGAAACTGAAGTATAAATCACAACATGGTGATTCAGAGGCATCATTTCGACTATATCAATATTACTGCTTTACTAAAAATAATATTGATAAACAATTGCGATTCTTGGAAAGATCAGCATCTCAGGGGAATGTTACAGCGCAGTTTAATTATGGGGTCTTTTTATCAGATACAAATCCAACATTATCAGAATATTATAATTTGAATAGAGCTATTTATTGGATGGAATTCGCTGTAAATAACGGTAATATTGATACAAAGAGCAAACTTCAAGAGCTCAAAAAGCTAAAGCGAATGGATAGAAGGAAGAATAAGGAGAATCCGTAAAAGCAATAGTTCATCAGACTGCCGCAGCAGTAGTATGATGATGAATCAGGGCTGTACTATAACTATTATCGGTAACATTAACCGCAGCAGGGGCGGTATAACACTCAGGCTCCGATTGGGCTGGAAGGTAGGTGGAATTTTTATCAGTATCCGTTGAACCCGATTTCTGGAATCGATCCCCTTGGGATTAGCCACCTGTTTATACAGTATAACTTTAGGTATGCTTTCGTGTGTTTCAGATATACCATGTGATGATAATTTTTATGATGTGCTTAGTATTCCAGTCGCTTCTGGTAATAATATGCAATGTAAAAATAATCCCCGTTGTACACATTTATAAATAGATGGCCAATACCTCAAGGCCTATGGAGTTGGAATGTTAATGACCCGGGAGCAAGCAATAGAAAACCTGACGGCATACGATTAGTACCGTCAGTTAATACAGGAACTTATAATCGCAATGGATTTTCAATACATAGTTGTTTAAACGCTTTTGGTCCGTCTTTAGGACCTCGATTCTGTTCCGAGGGTTGTATAACTGGTTTATCTAATGACATGCAAAAATTAAATGAGTTAATATTTTCAGAGCCAGATAGCACATTAACAGTTACGGACTAAAAAATATGGCAAGGTTATTAACAATTGTATTTTTTTCTCTATTTCTGCGAGTGCAGTTACTGCAAGACAATTTCAGAGAGAGTTAGATTTGGCAGACAAAGCAATATTATGGGCACTAATATCAGCCAGTAATAAAGAGGGACGAAAAGCGTGTTCACTAAGCTATTTTGCCTGTAAGGCCGCAGAGGCTGAACTCGGACTGGCATATATGGCTGCGAATGATAACAAGGAATTTCTCACATCCTTATCTAATATAATGAGGTACAAAATAGATGCTGGACTTTCCGAATCCTATACATGCTATTTATTAAGTAAGGGAAAGATCATAAGACCATATCTGAAAAATCTAAATCCACTCCAACTTGCCGCTGATTGCATTGAAACAGTAAATAAAATAAAAGATAAGAATAAAAAAATCATTGATATAAATTCAGTTAATATTTGTAGTGATGATAAAAATATAAAATTGAGAGTTAATAGTACTATTATGGCCATTGATGATTCTATAAAGTGCATCGATGAATGATAACTTAATTTTATTTAAAAATATATTAATAACTCACTCTCCAGGAGTTTTTTTAACTTAGTTTTATAATGAATACGATAATTAAAAGTGAAGAAGAAAATAGTTGTATACATATATTCCATGACCCTACATTGTGATCTATAGATTAAATATTTTTTAAAGGTGACTGTCATCCTTCAGATAATAAAGCCATCATCGCAATAGATGGAAAAGCACTCCTGCTCTTTTTTGATTAGAGCCGTCGCAGGAGGAACAACTCATATCATCATTGCGATCTCGACGATGTATAGTCTCATCCTGCGGCAGAACAAGACGGATAAAAAATCCAATGAGAGCACACTCATCCAGAACTTATTAACATAATGAATATTAAAGAAAAATCATCGCAGCTAATGAAGTAATATGCAAAAATAATTAGTCCTTACAAGGAGCAAAGTTCCATAATCTCCCCCCTCCCCCTCAATGATCCAAATAAAGATAATGCATCCAGCTGGTCATTCTTAGCAGCACTTTCCGCATCACCGAAACATGGCTGAAATGGTCGGAGTAAACCGCCACCTGGGCGTAGATGCCGTCGGGTAAGGCATCGATATCATCGTTAGGGTCCAGTTCAATGGTTCCCAGCACACCGTCCGTGCCGGGCACGACCGTTAATGATTGCAATACCCCCTGCGCCTGATAAGAACCGCCTGGCACGACAGGTAAAATACTAGTCAGTTTGCCGTGAAACACCTGCCCAGGTAGCGCGTTAAACACCACTTCCGCATCATCGCCGGGTTTCAGACGTAACAGCGAGTTTTGCCGAAATTGGGCGACAATTTGCCGTTTTTGCTCGGGGATGAAGACCATCACCGGACGCAGCGGCAAGGCAGCTGCGTATGTACCTGGGCGGATCAGTACCTGAGTAACGTAGCCATTGCTCGGCGCGCGAATGACAGTCTGCTCAAGGTTATATTTTGCTTCAGTAAGTTGCGCTCTTAAGCTCACAATCTGCGATTGCTCGCCGTTAACCATACTGTCGAGCTGGCTCTGGATCTGCGCCTGCTCCGCCACCGAGCCTTTCACCAGCGCATCCTGCGCGAGGAAATTTTGCCGCGCATCGTCGATGTCACGTTCCGAGAACGGATTCACCGCCGCCTGGCTGCCTTTCAAGTAACGTTGATAATTTTTAAACAGACGGTCGCGCTCCGCTGAAACCTGGGTGGTGTTGGCCTGCGCTTCAGTGAGCTGCGCACGCAGCGTCTTTATATTATGCGTCGCCGTCATCAGGTCAGCCTGAAGTCTGTCAACTCGCGCCTGGTAACGAACCGGGTCGAGCTTAAAAAGCACCTCGCCCTTTTGAATAAGCTGATTATTCTTGTCAGTGACTTCAGTAACAATTCCCGTCACCTGTGGCGTGATAGGGATCGCTATCACTGCCTTTTGCGCGGTAAAAGTGTAAGGGTGGTTGTAGTTCATCAACAAAATTAAACCACTCACCAGAAACACGCCTCCCAGCGCCGCCGTCGCCAGCGTCCACTGATTTACCGGAATGCGGAAGATTTTAAAGACCGTCCACGCCAGCGCCACGTAAGTTAAAACAATCAATAGATCCATAATTAGATCTCCGGGAACGTGGAATAGTCAGTCTTTTTCTCGGCGGCGAGTTGATGCTCCAGCCGGGAAATTCGGTCAGAAAGTGAGGCGATTTCCGGGTCAGTCGCTTTCTCCTGCGACGCAACATGTGACTGCATACCCCAGCCACGCTCCGGTTGATAGAGCATCGCCCAGATCCACAGAAACGGCCAGATAACATGCAGAGTAAACAGGCTCACCCAGCCCGCCGTATGAATAGCGTCGGCATGGGGGTGATTGCGCTTTTTGGCAATCAGATAAGGGATGTCATGTATCGCGATGATTCCATAAAAAATCACCAGAAAGACGAAGATCAGCACTCCCAACGCGAAATAGTTTAGAAACATATCTGCCTCGGATTCACGTTTATCAGTGTTGTTTTTGGGCTGGCAGCCAGAAGGGAGTCAGGCTGATATTTTGACAATAATCCGGGTTCGCGATTCTCGCCATAACACCAAAGAATAATTTTTAGAGGTGATGAGTTGCTTAGTTACATAACGATTGTATGACGAAGGCATAACATGCTGTAGATCACATCAGGTGAACGCCGTAAGAAAATATCTTGTGATTCAGATCACAAAGATTCAACAAACCATCAAAACAAAAATGTGACACTACTCACATTTAAATGCCATTTTTAGCGAAAATCGCCGTCTTGTTGCTTTTTTACACAAGCGTTTTGTGATGAGTATCACGTCAATTACCTCTCTACCCCCTATATTTATGTGACTGATATCACACAAAAGGCCGTCGACTGGACAGTTAACCGATTCAGTGCCAGATTTCGCAGTATCTACAAGGTCCGGCTACCTCTGCCGCCACATTAACAAAAAACCTCGGGCTTCCAGCCTGCGCGACAGCAAACATAAGAAGGGGTGTTTTTATGTCATCCGATATTAAGATCAAAGTGCAAAGCTTTGGTCGTTTCCTCAGCAACATGGTGATGCCAAATATCGGCGCGTTTATCGCGTGGGGTATCATCACCGCGTTATTTATTCCAACAGGGTGGTTACCGAACGAGACGCTGGCGAAGCTGGTCGGGCCGATGATCACTTATCTCCTGCCGCTGCTGATCGGTTATACCGGTGGTAAGCTGGTAGGCGGCGAACGTGGCGGCGTAGTCGGTGCCATCACTACCATGGGCGTTATCGTCGGCGCAGACATGCCGATGTTCCTCGGTTCTATGATTGCAGGTCCGCTGGGCGGCTGGTGCATTAAGCACTTCGACCGCTGGGTAGACGGTAAGATCAAATCCGGTTTTGAGATGCTGGTGAATAACTTCTCCGCAGGCATCATCGGGATGATCCTCGCCATTCTGGCATTTCTCGGCATTGGCCCGATTGTTGAAGCCCTGTCCAAAATGCTGGCTGCGGGCGTTAACTTCATGGTTGTCCATGACATGCTGCCGCTGGCGTCTATCTTTGTTGAACCGGCGAAAATCCTGTTCCTCAACAACGCCATTAACCACGGTATCTTCTCGCCGCTGGGTATTCAGCAGTCCCATGAACTGGGTAAATCCATCTTCTTCCTGATTGAAGCTAACCCAGGTCCAGGTATGGGCGTGCTGCTGGCGTACATGTTCTTTGGTCGTGGTAGTGCTAAACAGTCTGCGGGCGGTGCGGCAATCATCCACTTCCTGGGTGGTATCCACGAAATCTACTTCCCGTATGTGCTGATGAATCCGCGTCTGATCCTGGCCGTTATCCTCGGCGGTATGACTGGCGTGTTCACGCTGACTATCCTGGGCGGTGGTCTGGTTTCTCCAGCATCTCCGGGGTCTATCCTTGCGGTACTGGCGATGACGCCAAAAGGTGCTTACTTCGCTAACATCGCGGGTGTGTGTGCGGCGATGGCTGTCTCCTTCGTTGTCTCTGCTATTTTGCTGAAAACCAGCAAAGTGAAAGAAGAAGATGATATTGAAGCAGCAACTCGTCGTATGCAGGACATGAAAGCTGAGTCTAAAGGCGCATCTCCGCTGTCTGCTGGCGATGTGACTAACGACCTGAGCCACGTACGTAAAATCATCGTTGCCTGTGACGCCGGTATGGGTTCCAGTGCGATGGGCGCAGGCGTTCTGCGTAAGAAAATTCAGGATGCAGGTCTGTCGCAGATTTCTGTTACTAACAGCGCGATCAACAACCTGCCGCCAGATGTGGACCTCGTCATCACTCACCGTGACCTGACCGAACGCGCTATGCGCCAGGTTCCGCAGGCACAGCATATTTCGCTGACCAACTTCCTCGACAGCGGCCTGTACACCAGCCTGACCGAACGTCTGGTTGCTGCCCAACGCCACACGGCAAACGAAGAGAAAGTAAAAGACAGCCTGAAAGACAGCTTTGACGATTCCAGTGCTAACCTGTTCAAGCTAGGCGCGGAGAACATCTTCCTCGGTCGCAAAGCGGCAACCAAAGAAGAAGCGATTCGTTTTGCTGGCGAGCAGCTGGTGAAAGGCGGTTACGTTGAGCCGGAATACGTTCAGGCGATGCTGGATCGTGAAAAACTGACCCCGACTTATCTGGGTGAGTCTATCGCGGTGCCACACGGTACGGTTGAAGCGAAAGATCGCGTACTGAAAACGGGCGTGGTGTTCTGCCAGTACCCGGAAGGCGTGCGCTTCGGTGAAGAAGAAGATGACATTGCCCGTCTGGTGATTGGTATTGCAGCCCGTAACAACGAGCACATTCAGGTTATCACCAGCCTGACCAATGCACTGGATGATGAGTCCGTCATCGAGCGTCTGGCACACACCACCAGCGTGGATGAAGTGCTGGAACTGTTGGCAGGTCGTAAGTAATCCAATCCCACCCTCTCCACATGGAGAAGGTGGGGTTAATTGCCTGATGCGCTACGCTTATCAGGCCTACAGGATGCATCACGATTTGTTGAATTTGCACGTTCTTGTAGGCCGGATAAGGCGCTTACGCCGCATCCGGCGCTGCCCCTCTCCTCACGGAGAGGGTTTGGGTGAGGGAAAAGCCTCACCCCAGCCCTCTCGGGTAAAAACATTGATGAAGGTTAATACTATGAAAGCATTACATTTTGGCGCAGGTAATATCGGTCGTGGCTTTATCGGTAAACTGCTGGCAGACGCGGGTATCCAACTGACGTTTGCCGATGTCAATCAGGTGGTACTTGATGCCCTGAATGCCCGTCATAGCTATCAGGTTCATGTGGTTGGTGAAACCGAGCAGGTAGATACCGTTTCCGGCGTCAATGCTGTCAGCAGCATTGGTGATGATGTCGTTGATCTGATTGCTCAGGTCGATTTAGTCACTACCGCCGTTGGCCCGGTTGTGCTGGAACGTATTGCTCCGGCTATCGCCAAAGGGCTGGTGAAACGCAAAGAACAAGGTAATGAATCCCCGTTGAACATCATCGCCTGTGAAAACATGGTACGCGGTACCACGCAGCTGAAAGGCCATGTGATGAACGCCCTGCCGGAAGACGCCAAAGCGTGGGTAGAAGAACACGTTGGCTTTGTCGATTCCGCCGTTGACCGCATCGTACCGCCTTCGGCTTCGGCAACTAACGATCCGCTGGAAGTGACGGTAGAAACTTTCAGCGAATGGATTGTCGATAAAACGCAGTTCAAAGGCGCACTGCCGAACATCCCAGGCATGGAGTTAACCGACAACCTGATGGCATTTGTCGAACGTAAACTCTTCACCCTGAACACGGGTCATGCTATAACCGCGTACCTCGGAAAACTGGCCGGTCATCAGACCATTCGTGACGCTATTCTCGACGAGAAAATCCGCGCGGTGGTAAAAGGTGCGATGGAAGAAAGTGGTGCGGTACTGATCAAGCGCTACGGCTTTGACGCAGACAAACATGCGGCGTACATCCAGAAAATCCTCGGTCGTTTTGAGAACCCGTATCTGAAAGATGATGTAGAGCGCGTAGGCCGTCAGCCGCTGCGTAAACTGAGTGCTGGCGACCGTCTGATCAAGCCATTGCTCGGTACGCTGGAATACAGCCTTCCGCACAAGAATCTGATTCAGGGGATTGCTGGTGCAATGCACTTCCGCAGTGAAGATGATCCGCAGGCTCAGGAACTGGCAGCACTGATCGCTGACAAAGGTCCGCAGGCGGCGCTGGCACAGATTTCCGGTCTTGATGCCAACAGCGAGGTTGTATCCGAGGCGGTAACCGCTTATAAAGCAATGCAATAATGGTGGACCAGGCGCAGGACACCCTGCGCCCGAATAACAGATTGTCAGATATGCAGGCAACAATGGAACAAACCCAGGCCTTTGAAAACCGTGTGCTTGAGCGTCTGAATGCTGGCAAAACCGTGCGAAGCTTTCTGATCACCGCCGTCGAGCTTTTGACCGAGGCGGTAAATCTTCTGGTGCTTCAGGTATTCCGCAAAGACGATTACGCGGTGAAGTATGCTGTAGAACCGTTACTCGACGGCGACGGTCCGCTGGGCGATCTTTCTGTGCGTTTAAAACTCATTTACGGGTTGGGCGTCATTAACCGCCAGGAATACGAAGATGCGGAGCTGCTGATGGCATTGCGTGAAGAACTAAATCACGACGGCAACGAGTACGCCTTTACCGACGACGAGATCCTTGGACCCTTTGGTGAACTGCACTGCGTGGCGGCGTTACCACCGCCGCCACAGTTTGAACCAGCAGACTCCAGTTTGTATGCAATGCAAATTCAGCGCTATCAACAGGCTGTGCGATCAACAATGGTCCTTTCACTGACTGAGCTGATTTCCAGAATCAGCTTAAAAAAAGCCTTTCAAAAGTAAGCAACGTCTGCTTACTGCCCCTCTACCTGCTTCGGCCGATAAAGCCGACGATAATACTCCAGACGTTGTAGATATAACGGCACGCTTTCATCGGGTATTCCGGACGGAATCGCGTTACGGGGAGGAAGTTTTTTCAGATACTCCCGGAACGCCTGGCTTGATGCCATGAAATCTACGGCTTTATCGATAAGAAGCGGAACGTTTTCACCTAATTTGCCCATGATGATATCTCCGTATTACCCCGCGCCGGGAATGCGCGGCCGCCAATTTTAGTTTAGGTTCCCGGTAAAGATGACATTAAGGAAAACGTGCTGAATCCTCAATAATCATCCGCTGCTGTTTATTATCTTTTTTCTATAGATTTCTTAATTAATCAATAAATTGCGTAGTTTTTAAGCATGTTAATGATTACGTTACAGAACTATTGCAATGTCATCAGTTGTGAACAAAGCACCTGGTCGCGCATACTAGGGGCTATAAATTTATCTTTATCAGAAGCCATCACATGAAAGAAGTCGAAAAAAACGAAATCAAACGTCTCAGCGATCGTCTGGACGCCATCCGCCACCAGCAGGCCGATCTGTCGCTGGTTGAAGCCGCAGACAAATATGCCGAGCTGGAAAAAGAGAAAGCCACGCTGGAAGCAGAAATTGCTCGCCTGCGTGAAGTTCATAGCCAAAAACTGAGTAAAGAAGCACAGAAGCTGATGAAGATGCCGTTTCAGCGCGCAATTACCAAAAAAGAGCAGGCTGATATGGGCAAGCTGAAGAAAAGTGTTCGCGGACTGGTGGTTGTGCACCCAATGACCGCGCTGGGCCGTGAAATGGGCCTGCAGGAGATGACTGGATTCTCTAAGACTGCGTTTTAAGCGCCTCAGACGACTGGTTCGATCATATCAACCCGCATCTGGCTTGCCTTAGCTGGTCAATGCGGGGACTCTCCTGTCTACTCGCCTAATTACCAAACAATTCACTCCCTTTACTTCGATTTACCGCTGGTTGATATTCTGAAAATGCATTTTTACCGTAATAGCCATCTATAAACAATAAAAATATATAGAAGATATCATTTGTTAATTAACAAGCATTTACGTCTCTTTTTTTCGGATTTAATTGTGAAATTTTAATCATCATATTCACAAAATCAATTATCTGTAAAATTTTTCCCAGACATGGTTTCTTTCATATTTGACATTTATTAATAATCATCATTAGAATCCACGAAAAATAATATATTCATACAAACACAGACATCTTTTGAAACGAATGATACATTTTTATGATGAATGCTTAAAACAATATTTAATCGACACACATCACTGTCATTAATGTAAAGCAACATAGCTCACCAATAATACAATGGACAACTCTACCGGCATTGATCGCTGGTCGGAGGAAATAAGGATTTTTACATGAACTTGAAGAAGATTTTTTTCAGTGCTGTCACTGTTTCAGTTCTCTGCGCATTAACGGGATGTGACTACATTGAAGAAGGCAAGCCAGAAAGTAGTTTACTGAAACAACAAGAAGAACATAATAATAAAATTGTGCTACTTGAAAAACAACAAGCACAGCTAAAGAGTCAACTCGAAACTATTCAAAAACAACAAACTGGCATAATAAACAGTACAAAGACTTTAACTCACGTAATTAAATCCGTTAAAGACCAACAAAATACTTTTATTTTTACCGAGTTTAACCCAGCAAAAACGAAGTATTTCATCCTGAACAACGGTTCGGTGGCTTTAGCGGGTCGAGTGTTATCCATTGACGCCACAGAGAATGGTAGTGTTATTCATATCTCACTGGTCAACTTATTAAGTACACCTATCTCAAACATTGGTTTTAATGCGACATGGGGTGGTGAAAAACCTGTCGATGCCAAAGAGTTTGCCCGGTGGCAACAATTACTTTTCAACACATCAATGAAATCCACATTGAAATTATTACCAGGTCAATGGCAAGACATTAATTTGACCCTGAAGGGTGTATCGCCCAATAACCTGGGATATCTGAAGTTAGCCATCAACATGGAAAATATTCAGTTCGACAATCTTCCCTCTGCTGAAAATCGGCAGAAAAGAAGCAAAAAATAAATGCAGTTAGTACGCTTATAACAAGGAATAGCGAGCATCATTAATGAACAAAATATTTAAAGTTATCTGGAACCCTGCGACAGGGAATTATACTGTTACCAGCGAAACGGCAAAAAGCCGTGGCAAGAAATCTGGGCGCAGTAAGCTGTTAATTTCTGCGCTGGTTGCGGGTGGAATGTTGTCGTCGTTTGGGGCATTGGCGAATGCCGGGAATGACAACGGTCAGGGTGTTGATTACGGTAGTGGATCAGCTGGCGACGGCTGGGTTGCTATAGGCAAAGGGGCGAAAGCAAATACTTTTATGAACACCAGTGGTTCCAGTACTGCTGTGGGTTATGACGCTATAGCTGAAGGCCAATATAGCTCTGCCATCGGGTCAAAAACCCATGCGATTGGCGGTGCATCAATGGCCTTTGGGGTTAGTGCAATATCAGAAGGCGATAGAAGTATAGCACTGGGTGCCTCTTCGTATTCATTGGGCCAATACTCAATGGCCCTCGGCCGTTATTCAAAAGCATTGGGTAAATTGTCTATTGCTATGGGGGACTCTTCCAAAGCGGAAGGAGCAAACGCCATTGCCCTGGGAAATGCCACTAAAGCTACTGAGATTATGAGTATTGCTCTTGGCGACACCGCCAATGCGTCAAAAGCGTATTCAATGGCGCTGGGAGCAAGTAGCGTCGCATCTGAAGAAAACGCAATTGCCCTGGGGCGTAGCAGTGTAGCTAGCGGTACTGACAGCCTCGCATTTGGCAGACAATCACTTGCCAGCGCAGCGAACGCTATTGCGATAGGTGCTGAGACCGAAGCCGCTGAAAATGCAACTGCTATTGGCAATAATGCGAAGGCAAAAGGGACTAATAGCATGGCAATGGGGTTCGGAAGCCTTGCCGATAAAGTCAATACTATCGCATTAGGAAATGGCAGCCAGGCTCTGGCAGATAATGCAATCGCCATAGGCCAGGGCAACAAAGCTGATGGCGTGGATGCCATCGCTCTGGGTAATGGTAGCCAGTCGAGAGGCTTAAACACCATTGCCTTAGGCACAGCCAGTAATGCAACTGGTGATAAGAGTCTTGCGCTTGGTAGTAATAGCAGTGCCAACGGTATTAACTCTGTCGCGCTGGGCGCAGATTCCATTGCGGATTTAGACAATACCGTCTCTGTCGGCAATAGTTCATTAAAACGCAAGATCGTTAATGTGAAAAATGGCGCGATCAAGTCTGACAGTTACGATGCCATTAATGGTTCACAGCTTTATGCCATTAGCGACTCGGTAGCAAAAAGGCTTGGAGGAGGGGCTGCAGTAGATGTTGATGACGGTACTGTTACAGCACCAACCTACAATTTAAAAAATGGTAGCAAAAATAACGTAGGGGCTGCGCTCGCTGTACTTGATGAAAACACCCTGCAATGGGACCAAACCAAAGGCAAATACAGCGCTGCTCATGGTACTAGTAGCCCAACTGCCAGCGTAATCACCGATGTTGCGGATGGCACGATTTCAGCCTCCAGTAAGGATGCGGTTAACGGTTCCCAACTGAAAGCTACCAATGACGATGTCGAAGCCAATACCGCCAATATCGCTACTAATACCAGCAACATTGCCACGAATACGGCAAATATTGCCACCAATACCACCAATATCACCAACCTGACGGATTCCGTTGGTGACCTTCAGGCTGATGCCCTGCTCTGGAACGAAACTAAAAAGGCATTCAGTGCAGCTCACGGCCAGGATACCACCAGCAAAATCACCAACGTTAAAGATGCCGACCTGACGGCTGACAGCACTGATGCTGTTAACGGCTCTCAGCTGAAAACCACCAACGATGCTGTGGCGACGAATACCACCAATATCGCCAATAACACTTCCAATATTGCCACTAACACCACCAACATCTCTAACCTGACTGAGACGGTGACTAATCTTGGTGAGGATGCGCTGAAATGGGATAAGGACAATGGTGTCTTCACTGCAGCTCATGGCAACAATACCGCCAGCAAAATCACCAATATCCTGGACGGCACAGTCACTGCAACCAGTTCCGATGCCATTAACGGTAGCCAGCTTTATGACTTAAGCAGCAATATCGCCACCTACTTCGGCGGCAATGCTTCTGTGAATACTGACGGTGTGTTTACCGGTCCAACCTACAAAATCGGTGAAACAAATTATTATAACGTCGGCGATGCACTGGCTGCGATTAACTCCTCATTTAGCACGTCTCTCGGCGATGCTCTGCTTTGGGATGCCACCGCAGGTAAATTCAGTGCCAAACACGGTACTAATGGTGACGCAAGCGTGATCACTGATGTCGCAGATGGTGAAATTTCAGACTCCAGTTCTGACGCAGTAAACGGCTCACAACTCCACGGCGTGAGCAGTTATGTTGTTGATGCGCTGGGAGGTGGTGCCGAAGTCAATGCAGACGGCACCATCACTGCGCCGACGTACACCATTGCTAATGCTGATTACGATAATGTCGGTGATGCCCTGAATGCTATCGATACCACTCTTGACGACGCTCTGCTCTGGGATGCGGACGCCGGTGAAAATGGTGCATTTAGCGCCGCTCACGGAAAAGATAAAACTGCCAGTGTAATCACTAACGTCGCTAACGGTGCAATCTCTGCTGCCAGCAGCGACGCGATTAACGGCTCACAACTCTATACCACCAATAAGTACATCGCTGATGCGCTGGGTGGTGACGCAGAAGTCAACGCTAACGGCACCATCACCGCACCGACTTACACCATTGCGAACGCCGAGTACAACAACGTCGGTGACGCCCTGGATGCGCTTGATGATAACGCCTTGCTGTGGGATGAGACTGCCAATGGCGGTGCTGGAGCCTACAATGCCAGCCATGACGGTAAAGCCAGCATCATCACTAATGTCGCTAATGGCAGTATTAGTGAGGACAGTACCGATGCAGTGAACGGTTCTCAGTTGAATGCGACGAATATGATGATTGAGCAGAACACCCAAATTATCAATCAGCTCGCTGGTAACACCGACGCAACCTATATCCAAGAAAACGGTGCGGGTATTAACTATGTGCGTACTAACGACGACGGCTTAGCGTTCAACGACGCCAGCGCACAGGGTGTTGGCGCTACAGCTATAGGTTATAACTCTGTCGCCAAAGGCGATAGCAGCGTAGCTATTGGTCAGGGCAGCTACAGCGACGTTGATACGGGTATCGCCCTGGGTAGCAGCTCTGTTTCCAGCCGAGTGATTGCCAAAGGCTCCCGTGACACCAGCATAACGGAAAATGGCGTTGTTATTGGTTACGACACCACGGATGGCGAACTGCTCGGTGCATTGTCTATCGGTGATGACGGTAAATATCGTCAAATCATCAACGTAGCCGATGGTTCCGAAGCCCATGACGCCGTTACGGTTCGTCAATTGCAGAATGCGATTGGTGCGGTCGCAACCACGCCGACTAAATACTTCCACGCTAATTCAACGGAAGAAGATTCACTGGCAGTGGGAACTGACTCGCTGGCAATGGGTGCGAAAACCATCGTGAATGGCGATAAAGGTATTGGTATCGGTTATGGTGCCTACGTGGACGCGAATGCACTTAACGGCATTGCCATTGGTAGCAATGCGCAAGTCATTCATGTCAACAGTATTGCGATAGGTAATGGTTCTACGACCACTCGTGGCGCTCAAACCAATTATACCGCCTACAACATGGACGCACCGCAGAACTCTGTCGGTGAATTCTCAGTCGGTAGTGCGGATGGTCAACGTCAGATCACTAACGTCGCAGCAGGTTCGGCTGATACCGATGCGGTCAACGTGGGTCAGTTGAAAGTAACGGATGCGCAGGTTTCCCAGAATACCCAGAGCATTACTAACCTGAACAATCAGGTCACTAATCTGGATACTCGCGTTACTAATATCGAAAACGGTATTGGCGACATTGTCACCTCCGGTAGCACCAAGTACTTCAAGACCAACACCGATGGCGTAGATGCCAACGCCCAGGGTAAAGATAGCGTTGCTATTGGTTCTGGTTCCATTGCTGCCGCTGACAACAGCGTCGCACTGGGTACCGGTTCCGTTGCAGAGGAAGAAAATACAATCTCTGTAGGTTCTTCTACTAACCAACGCCGTATCACCAACGTAGCTGCCGGTGTTAATGCCACCGATGCGGTTAACGTGTCGCAGCTGAAATCTTCTGAAGCAGGCGGCGTGCGCTACGACACCAAAGCTGATGGTTCTATCGACTATAGCAATATCACCCTCGGTGGTGGCAACGGCAGTACGACTCGTATCAGCAACGTCTCCGCTGGCGTCAACAACAACGACGCGGTGAACTACGCGCAGTTGAAGCAAAGCGTGCAGGAAACGAAGCAATACACCGATCAGCGGATGGTTGAGATGGATAACAAACTGTCTAAAACTGAAAGCAAGTTGAGCGGTGGTATCGCTTCTGCAATGGCAATGACCGGTCTGCCGCAGGCTTATACACCGGGTGCCAGCATGGCTTCTATTGGTGGCGGTACTTACAACGGTGAATCGGCAGTTGCTTTAGGTGTATCGATGGTGAGCGCCAATGGTCGTTGGGTCTACAAATTACAAGGTAGTACCAATAGCCAGGGTGAATACTCCGCCGCACTCGGTGCCGGTATTCAGTGGTAATGATCCATTAAGTTAGTGTGACTAAGGGCAAACGCCAAATTGCCTGATGCGTTACGCGCATCAGGCAAGATAAGGCGCTCCGGGTCAACAATCTAAGGGCAATTCTCTGATGAGGATTGCCCTTTTTCTTTACCAGACATCTCCCCCCACAAGAATTGGCCCTACCAATTCTTCGCTTATCTGACCTCTGGTTCACAATTCCCCAATTAAAACTCACATCAATATTGCCAATACATAACATTTAGTTAACCATTCATTGTCATTATCCCTACACAACACAATTGGCAGTGCCACTTTTACACAACGTGTGACAAGGAGATGAGCAACAGACTCATTACACGATGTGCGTGGACTCCAGGAGACCTGCAATGAATCTCTGGCAACAAAACTACGATCCCGCCGGGAATATCTGGCTTTCCAGTCTGATAGCATCGCTTCCCATCCTGTTTTTCTTCTTTGCGCTGATTAAGCTCAAACTGAAAGGATACGTCGCCGCCTCGTGGACGGTGGCAATCGCCCTTGCCGTGGCTTTGCTGTTCTATAAAATGCCGGTCGCTAACGCGCTGGCCTCGGTGGTTTATGGTTTCTTCTACGGGTTGTGGCCCATCGCGTGGATCATTATTGCAGCGGTGTTCGTCTATAAGATCTCGGTGAAAACCGGGCAGTTTGACATCATTCGCTCGTCTATTCTTTCGATAACCCCTGACCAGCGTCTGCAAATGCTGATCGTCGGTTTCTGTTTCGGCGCGTTCCTTGAAGGAGCCGCAGGCTTTGGCGCACCGGTAGCAATTACCGCCGCATTGCTGGTCGGCCTGGGTTTTAAACCGCTGTACGCCGCCGGGCTGTGCCTGATTGTTAACACCGCGCCAGTGGCATTTGGTGCGATGGGCATTCCAATCCTGGTTGCCGGACAGGTAACAGGTATCGACAGCTTTGAGATTGGTCAGATGGTGGGGCGGCAGCTACCGTTTATGACCATTATCGTGCTGTTCTGGATCATGGCGATTATGGACGGCTGGCGCGGTATCAAAGAGACGTGGCCTGCGGTCGTGGTTGCGGGCGGCTCGTTTGCCATCGCTCAGTACCTTAGCTCTAACTTCATTGGGCCGGAGCTGCCGGACATTATCTCTTCGCTGGTATCACTGCTCTGCCTGACGCTGTTCCTCAAACGCTGGCAGCCAGTGCGTGTATTCCGTTTTGGTGATTTGGGGGCGTCACAGGTTGATATGACGCTGGCCCACACCGGTTACACTGCGGGTCAGGTGTTACGTGCCTGGACACCGTTCCTGTTCCTGACAGCTACCGTAACACTGTGGAGTATCCCGCCGTTTAAAGCCCTGTTCGCATCGGGTGGCGCGCTGTATGAGTGGGTGATCAATATTCCGGTGCCGTACCTCGATAAACTGGTTGCCCGTATGCCGCCAGTGGTCAGCGAGGCTACAGCCTATGCCGCCGTGTTTAAGTTTGACTGGTTCTCTGCCACCGGCACCGCCATTCTGTTTGCTGCACTGCTCTCGATTGTCTGGCTGAAGATGAAACCGTCTGACGCTATCAGCACCTTCGGCAGCACGCTGAAAGAACTGGCTCTGCCCATATACTCCATCGGTATGGTGCTGGCATTCGCCTTTATTTCGAACTATTCCGGACTGTCATCAACACTGGCGCTGGCACTGGCGCACACCGGTCATGCATTCACCTTCTTCTCGCCGTTCCTCGGCTGGCTGGGGGTATTCCTGACCGGGTCGGATACCTCATCTAACGCCCTGTTCGCCGCGCTGCAAGCCACCGCAGCACAACAAATTGGCGTCTCTGATCTGTTGCTGGTTGCCGCCAATACCACCGGTGGCGTCACCGGTAAGATGATCTCCCCGCAATCTATCGCTATCGCCTGTGCGGCGGTAGGCCTGGTGGGCAAAGAGTCTGATTTGTTCCGCTTTACTGTCAAACACAGCCTGATCTTCACCTGTATAGTGGGCGTGATCACCACGCTTCAGGCTTATGTCTTAACGTGGATGATTCCTTAATGATTGTTTTACCCAGACGCCTGTCAGACGAGGTTGCCGATCGTGTGCGGGCGCTGATTGATGAAAAAAACCTGGAAGCGGGCATGAAGTTGCCCGCTGAGCGCCAACTGGCGATGCAACTCGGCGTATCACGTAATTCACTGCGCGAGGCGCTGGCAAAACTGGTGAGTGAAGGCGTGCTGCTCAGTCGACGCGGCGGCGGGACGTTTATTCGCTGGCGTCATGACACATGGTCGGAGCAAAACATCGTCCAGCCGCTAAAAACACTGATGGCCGATGATCCGGATTACAGTTTCGATATTCTGGAAGCCCGCTACGCCATTGAAGCCAGCACCGCATGGCATGCGGCAATGCGCGCCACACCTGGCGACAAAGAAAAGATTCAGCTTTGCTTTGAAGCAACGCTAAGTGAAGACCCGGATATCGCCTCACAAGCGGACGTTCGTTTTCATCTGGCGATTGCCGAAGCCTCACATAACATCGTGCTGCTGCAAACCATGCGCGGTTTCTTCGATGTCCTGCAATCCTCAGTGAAGCATAGCCGTCAGCGGATGTATCTGGTGCCACCGGTTTTTTCACAACTGACCGAACAACATCAGGCTGTCATTGACGCCATTTTTGCCGGTGATGCTGACGGGGCGCGTAAAGCAATGATGGCGCACCTTAGTTTTGTTCACACCACCATGAAACGATTCGATGAAGATCAGGCTCGCCACGCACGGATTACCCGCCTGCCCGGTGAGCATAATGAGCATTCGAGGGAGAAAAACGCATGATTATTTCCGCAGCCAGCGATTATCGCGCCGCAGCGCAACGCATTCTGCCGCCGTTCCTGTTCCACTATATGGATGGTGGTGCATATTCTGAATACACGCTGCGCCGCAACGTGGAAGATTTGTCAGAAGTGGCACTGCGCCAGCGTATTCTGAAAAACATGTCTGACTTAAGCCTGGAAACGACGCTGTTTAATGAGAAATTGTCGATGCCGGTAGCACTGGCACCGGTGGGTTTGTGTGGCATGTATGCGCGTCGTGGCGAAGTTCAGGCAGCCAAAGCGGCGGACGCGCATGGCATTCCGTTTACTCTCTCGACGGTTTCCGTTTGCCCGATTGAAGAAGTCGCGCCAGCCATCAAGCGCCCAATGTGGTTCCAGCTTTATGTACTGCGCGATCGCGGCTTTATGCGTAACGCGCTGGAGCGAGCAAAAGCAGCGGGTTGTTCGACGCTGGTTTTCACCGTGGATATGCCGACACCGGGCGCACGCTACCGTGATGCGCATTCAGGTATGAGCGGCCCAAATGCGGCAATGCGCCGCTACTTGCAGGCGGTGACGCATCCGCAATGGGCGTGGGATGTGGGCCTGAACGGTCGTCCACATGATTTAGGTAATATCTCAGCTTATCTCGGCAAACCGACCGGACTGGAAGATTACATCGGCTGGCTGGGGAATAACTTCGATCCGTCCATCTCATGGAAAGACCTTGAGTGGATCCGCGATTTCTGGGATGGCCCGATGGTGATCAAAGGGATCCTCGATCCGGAAGATGCGCGCGATGCAGTACGTTTTGGTGCTGATGGAATTGTGGTTTCTAACCACGGTGGCCGCCAGCTGGACGGTGTACTCTCTTCCGCTCGTGCGTTGCCCGCTATTGCAGATGCGGTGAAAGGTGATATCGCCATTCTGGCGGATAGCGGAATTCGTAACGGGCTTGATGTCGTGCGTATGATTGCGCTCGGTGCCGACACCGTACTGCTGGGTCGTGCTTTCCTGTATGCGCTGGCAACAGCGGGCCAGGCGGGTGTAGCTAACCTGCTAAATCTGATCGAGAAAGAGATGAAAGTGGCAATGACGCTGACTGGCGCGAAATCGATCAGTGAAATTACGCAAGATTCGCTGGTGCAGGGGCTGGGTAAAGAGTTGCCTACGGCACTGGCTCCGATGGCGAAAGGGAATGCGGCATAGTCGTTTGAGCCCCCTCACCCTAACCCTCTCCCTCAGGGAGTGGGGACCGTTCGGCGCTGTATGTACTCCCTCACTCTGAAACGACACCGCACTCTTTTTTTCTCCCTCGCCCCTCCGGGGTGAGGGGAAAAGGCCGCACTGCTCACCAATTTTCTGCTATCCTGCCCCCGCACTAAGGGGGCAGTATGCTAAACATCGTACTTTACGAACCAGAAATTCCGCCAAATACTGGCAATATCATCCGTCTTTGCGCTAATACCGGCTTTCGTCTGCATATCATCGAACCGATGGGATTTGCCTGGGACGATAAGCGCCTGCGCCGCGCGGGGCTGGACTATCACGAGTTTACCGCCGTTACGCGTCATCATGACTTTCGCGCGTTCCTCGAAGCAGAAAATCCCCAGCGCCTGTTTGCCCTCACCACGAAAGGTACGCCTGCTCACAGCGCCGTAAACTATCAGGATGGCGATTATCTGATGTTCGGCCCGGAAACACGCGGCCTGCCAGCGAGCATTCTTGATGCCCTGCCCGCTGAACAAAAAATTCGCATTCCGATGGTGCCGGACAGCCGCAGCATGAACCTGTCCAATGCGGTGTCAGTTGTGGTGTATGAAGCCTGGAGGCAGCTGGGATATCCGGGAGCGTTGTTGAGAGATTAGTTACTGTATGCCGGATAGATGATTACATCGCATCCGGCACGATCACAGGACATCAGATCCCATCCCCATACTCAAATGTATGGTTAATACCGTTGAAATGCTGGTCCATATCCATTGATGGCTTATCGCTGTCTGGTTTACCGACAATACGAGCCGGAACGCCAGCGGCGGTTGTATGCGGCGGCACCGGTTGCAGCACCACGGAACCTGCGCCAATCTTCGCGCCGCGACCAACTTCAATATTGCCGAGGATTTTCGCGCCCGCGCCAATCATCACACCTTCACGAATTTTCGGGTGACGGTCACCACCAGATTTACCCGTACCGCCAAGCGTCACAGATTGCAGAATCGATACGTCGTTTTCAATTACCGCCGTTTCACCCACAACGATGCCCGTGGCGTGGTCGAGCATAATGCCACGGCCAATTTTTGCTGCCGGGTGAATATCGACCTGGAACGTCACAGAAACCTGGTTTTGCAGAAAGATTGCCAATGCGCGACGCCCCTGATTCCACAACCAGTGACCGATGCGATAGGCCTGCAAGGCATGAAAACCCTTCAGGTATAACAACGGGGTTGAGTATTTATCGACTGCCGGGTCGCGGGTACGCACCGCCTGAATATCACAGGCCGCAGAGGCGATCATTTCCGGGTCAGCGGCGTAGGCTTCTTCCACCACTTCACGGATAGCAATAGCAGGCATAATTGGCGATGACAGCTTGTTCGCCAGCATGTAGCTCAGTGCACTTCCAAGGTTTTCGTGCTTGAGTAGCGTCGCGTGGTAAAAACTGGCCAGCATTGGCTCACAGTCCGCCAGCGTTCTGGCTTCGGCTTTAATATTGTTCCAGACAATTTCCAGTTCTTCACACGACATTGCTTACTCCACACGATGAGATAATGACCGGCCCGTTCTGCGCGGGCCGGGTCATAGCGGTAACAAAGGTTCCCTGGGGTTAGTGGCTGCTGCGCTCGTCCTTGCGTGCACGACCTAATAACGTCAATGCTGCCTCGCGCGCGTTTTTTCCGCAATATAATACTTGATAAATTTCCTCGGTTATTGGCATTTCAACGCCGAAGCGATGCGCCAGTTCGCGGACTTCTTTCGTATTGCGGTAGCCTTCCACCACCTGACCAATCTTCTCCTGCGCGCTTTGTACATCCATGCCCTGACCGAGCATCATGCCAAAACGGCGGTTACGCGACTGGTTGTCGGTACAGGTAAGCACCAGATCGCCAAGCCCCGCCATGCCCATAAAGGTGGCAGGATCGGCACCCAGCGCCGCACCAAGACGCGACATTTCAGCCAGCCCACGGGTGATCAGCGCCGTACGCGCATTCGCACCAAAACCGATACCGTCGGACATCCCCGCGCCAATGGCAATGACGTTTTTCACCGCACCGCCAAGCTGCACACCGATGAAATCCGGGTTGCTGTAAACGCGGAAACTTTTGCCACAGTGCAGCAATTGTTGGAGATCATCGGCAAAGGTCTGGTCGGTAGAGGCCAACGAAATAGCCGTCGGTAAACCTGCCGCCAGTTCTTTCGCAAACGTTGGGCCAGAGATAACCGCCAGCGGAATTTGATCGCCTAAGGCCTCACGCGCCACGTCCTGTAACAGACGTCCGGTTTCCGCTTCCAGCCCTTTGGTCGCCCACACCAGACGCGCATCAGGACGCATCAGCGGTTTAATCTGGCGCAGCACTTCACCAAAGACATGGCTGGGTACGACGACGAGAATATTACGGCTGGCTGCCAGCGCAGTGGCGAGATCGCTTTCAAGATGGAGCGTATCGGGAAAAGGCACATCGGGGAGAAACGCGGCGTTACAGCGGTCGCGTTCAAGCGTTGCGATATGTTCAGGGTCATGGCCCCAGAGGACAACCTCGTGGCCATTTCTTGCCAGGGTAATGGCAAGAGCGGTGCCGTACGAGCCGGCACCGATCACAGTCATTGAAGCATTACGTTGGTTCATCAGGCATCCTGATGTTCTTCAGTACCTTCGCCAGCCTGCTGCTGCAAATAGTTCATGAACAGCGCATCGAAGTTAACCGGCGCAAGGTTCAGTTGCGGGAATGTACCGCGGGATACCATGCTGGTGATGCACTCACGAGCATACGGGAACAGAATGTTCGGGCAGTATGCGCCCAGGCAATGTGCCATCTGGGTGCCTTCGATACCCGCGATGGAGAAAATACCGCCCTGCTGAACTTCACACAGGAACGCGGTTTCTTCGCCCAGGGAGGCCGTTACGGTAACACGCAGTACCACTTCGTATACGTCATCTGCCAGTTGGGAAGATGCCGTATCCAGATCAAGTTTAACTTCTGGTTGCCAATCTTTCTGGAAAACGTGCGGCGCGTTCGGCGCTTCGAAAGAGATATCCTTGGTATAAATACGTTGGATCTGGAAAGTCATTTCAGTGTTGTTTTGTTCTGACATGTGTAGAAAACCCTTAAGTGTTGTCCTTAAATACTGCGCAATGTAATGCCAACGTTCACACGTTATTTCAGCAGGGGATCCAGTCCACCACGTGCATCCAATGCATACAAGTCATCACAGCCGCCAATGTGCTGTGCGTCAATAAAAATCTGGGGAACCGTGGTGCGACCGCTGCGTTTGATCATCTCTTCACGCTTGGCGGCATTGCCATCGATCGGCAACTCCTGAAAACTCACGCCCTTGCTGCTCAGCAGTGCTTTTGCACGATGGCAATACGGGCAGGTTTCTTTGGTATAGATTTCAACATTGGCCATAATTTAGCTCCTGTTTTTTTACCCTGAAATTTCATGCTGCAGGGCGGCTGCAAAATGGAGTGTCCCCAGAAGCTTATAACAATAAGTCGCTGGGGGCCTAATTGCAGCTAACGGCCTGCATCATGAAAGACGACAGGTAAATTATTTGCCGCGCACCAGAGGCAAGTTTTCGCCAGCCCAGCCAGCAACGCCCTCTTTCAGCACGAATACTTGCGCAAAACCAGCTTTCGTCAGCGCGTTTGCAGGCTCCTGGCACTGCATGCCAGAACCGTCTACCACGATAACCGGTTTGTCTTTGTGCTTCTCAAGCTCACCAACATTGTTGGCTTTGATTTCACTCGGCAACAGATTGATAGAACCTGCAATATGGCCTTTACGGAAGTCATCACGCTGACGTAAATCCACAACCACAGCGTCTTCTTTGTTGATCAGACGCGTAGCTTCACCACGAGTAATCACCTTCACTTTCGAGGTCAGGCTCTTAAACGTAGTCACAAGAACCGCCACCAGTAACGCGATCCAGGCGATACTCAGTATGGGATGACGGCCAACAAATTGCATAATTTCTTGCATGGGGGGTAACAACTCCCGACGTAGTGATTAAAAAAACCAGGAAAGGAGTATACCTGCGCGGTGCGGCAAATACAGCCAGCGCGTTAACTGGAATGCAATTTTGCGGGGCACGACGAAAAAAAAGCGCAAATCTGGCATCGGCTTGCCGCGAGCGGTCGTATATTTTGATCTTCAGAGGCTATTTTATCGATTCAGCTGTAGTAAAATTACGCAAATTTTGACTCTTGAGTATGAGGTTGTCGCAATGTCGGTTTCTAAAAAACCTATGGTACTGGTGATTCTGGATGGCTATGGCTATCGTGAAGAACAGCAGGATAACGCCATTTTTAGTGCTAAAACCCCGGTAATGGATGGACTGTGGGCCAATCGTCCGCATACGCTGATCGACGCTTCCGGTCTGGAAGTCGGTCTGCCTGACCGTCAGATGGGTAACTCCGAAGTAGGCCACGTTAACCTGGGTGCCGGCCGCATCGTGTATCAGGACCTGACTCGTCTGGACGTTGAAATCAAAGATCGCGCTTTCTTTGCTAATCCAGTGCTGACTGGCGCGGTAGATAAAGCGAAAAACGCAGGTAAAGCAGTACACATTATGGGTCTGCTCTCCGCAGGCGGCGTACACAGCCACGAAGATCACATCATGGCGATGGTAGAACTGGCAGCTGAACGTGGCGCAGAAAAAATCTACCTGCACGCATTCCTTGACGGTCGCGACACCCCGCCGCGCAGTGCTGAATCCTCGCTGAAAAAATTTGAAGAGAAATTTGCTGCGCTGGGTAAAGGCCGCGTAGCGTCCATCATTGGTCGTTACTACGCGATGGACCGCGATAACCGTTGGGATCGCGTTGAAAAAGCCTATGACCTGCTGACTCTGGCGCAGGGTGAGTTCCAGGCCGATACTGCCGTTGCTGGTTTGCAGGCAGCTTATGCTCGCGACGAAAACGACGAGTTCGTGAAAGCGACCGTTATTCGTGCAGAAGGTCAGCCAGATGCGGCAATGGAAGACGGCGATGCGCTGATTTTCATGAACTTCCGTGCTGACCGCGCGCGCGAAATCACTCGTGCATTCGTAAACGCAGATTTCGACGGCTTCGCGCGTAAGAAAGTGGTTAACGTCGATTTCGTGATGCTGACCGAATACGCCGCTGACATCAAAACTGCGGTTGCTTACCCACCCGCTTCCCTGGTTAACACCTTCGGCGAGTGGATGGCGAAAAACGACAAAACTCAGTTGCGTATTTCCGAAACCGAAAAATATGCCCACGTTACTTTCTTCTTCAACGGTGGCGTAGAAGAGTCGTTCAAAGGCGAAGATCGCATTCTGATCAACTCACCGAAAGTGGCTACCTACGATCTGCAACCGGAAATGAGCTCCGCAGAGCTGACCGAAAAACTGGTTGCGGCCATCAAGAGCGGCAAATACGACACCATTATCTGTAACTATCCGAACGGCGACATGGTAGGTCACACCGGGGTGATGGAAGCGGCGGTTAAAGCGGTTGAAGCACTGGATCACTGCGTGGAAGAAGTCGCGAAAGCGGTTGAGTCCGTGGGTGGACAACTGCTGATCACCGCTGACCACGGTAACGCTGAACAGATGCGCGATCCGGCAACGGGTCAGGCACACACGGCACACACCAACCTGCCAGTTCCGCTGATTTACGTTGGTGATAAGAACGTGAAAGCGGTTGCAGGCGGCAAACTTTCTGACATCGCGCCGACCATGTTGTCGCTGATGGGTATGGAAATCCCGCAAGAGATGACTGGTAAGCCGCTGTTCATCGTGGAATAATCCCTCCCCATGAGGGGAAAGGCGATTAATACCATGACACGGGCCGTGAAACCGCGCAGGTTTGCAATCAGGCCCATCATCTACGCCAGCGTTCTTAGCGCTGGCGTATTGTTGTGCGCCTTTTCCGCCCACGCGGATGAGCGTGACCAACTCAAATCTATTCAGGCCGATATCGCCGCGAAAGAGCGCGCGGTACGCCAAAAGCAACAACAACGCGCAAGCCTGCTCGCACAATTGAAAAAGCAGGAAGAAGCGATCTCTGAAGCCACCCGTAAGCTGCGCGAAACGCAAAACACTCTCAATCAACTCAATAAACAGATTGATGAGATGAACGCGTCGATTGCCAAACTGGAGCAGCAAAAAGCCGCCCAGGAGCGCAGCCTCGCCGCACAACTGGATGCCGCATTCCGTCAGGGCGAGCATACCGGTATTCAGCTAATTCTCAGCGGTGAAGAAAGCCAGCGTGGACAGCGTTTACAGGCTTATTTCGGCTATCTCAACCAGGCGCGACAAGAAACCATTGCCCAGTTGAAGCAAACGCGTGAAGAAGTCGCCATGCAGCGTGCTGAACTGGAAGAGAAACAAAGCGAGCAACAAACGCTGTTATATGAACAGCGCGCCCAACAGGCGAAACTGACTCAGGCTCTGAACGAGCGTAAAAAGACGCTGGCGGGGCTGGAATCTTCCATCCAGCAAGGTCAGCAGCAGCTAAGTGAACTGCGTGCCAACGAATCCCGTCTGCGTAACAGCATTGCCCGTGCGGAAGCCGCGGCGAAAGCGCGTGCTGAACGAGAAGCGCGTGAGGCCCAGGCGGTTCGCGACCGCCAGAAAGAAGCGACGCGTAAAGGCACCACCTACAAACCGACTGAAAGCGAAAAATCGCTGATGTCCCGTACCGGTGGTCTGGGTGCGCCGCGTGGTCAGGCATTCTGGCCGGTTCGCGGGCCGACGCTGCATCGCTATGGTGAACAGCTACAGGGCGAACTACGCTGGAAAGGAATGGTTATCGGTGCCTCTGAAGGTACTGAAGTTAAAGCGATTGCCGACGGTCGGGTGATTCTGGCTGACTGGCTGCAAGGTTACGGTCTGGTGGTGGTGGTTGAGCACGGTAAAGGCGACATGAGTCTTTACGGCTATAATCAGAGCGCACTGGTGAGCGTTGGTTCGCAGGTTCGCGCGGGCCAGCCAATTGCACTGGTGGGCAGCAGTGGCGGTCAGGGTCGGCCTTCACTCTATTTCGAAATTCGCCGCCAGGGTCAGGCGGTCAATCCACAGCCGTGGTTGGGAAGATAAGTTTTGTTTCCATTTCGTCGTAACGTTCTTGCATTTGCCGCTCTGTTGGCGCTCTCCTCCCCCGTACTTGCTGGCAAACTTGCCATCGTCATTGATGATTTTGGGTATCGCCCGCACAACGAAAACCAGGTGCTGGCGATGCCCTCCGCTATCTCCGTCGCTGTATTACCCGATTCACCGCACGCCAGAGAGATGGCGACCAAAGCGCATAACAGCGGGCACGAAGTGTTGATTCATCTCCCGATGGCGCCACTGAGTAAACAGCCGCTGGAGAAAAATACGCTGCGCCCGGAGATGAGCAGCGACGAAATTGAGCGCATTATTCGTAGTGCGGTCAATAACGTGCCCTATGCCGTGGGGATCAACAACCACATGGGTAGCAAGATGACCTCTAACCTGTTTGGTATGCAGAAAGTGATGCAGGCACTGGAGCGTTACAATCTTTACTTCCTCGACAGCGTAACCATCGGTAATACCCAGGCGATGCGCGCCGCGCAAGGTACTGGCGTGAAGGTGATCAAACGGAAGGTGTTCCTCGACGATTCGCAGAACGAAGCGGACATCCGTGTGCAATTTAATCGCGCAATTGATCTGGCGCGTCGCAACGGTTCAACCATTGCCATTGGGCATCCTCACCCTTCAACGGTACGCGTGCTACAACAGATGGTTTATAACCTGCCGCCAGACATTACGCTGGTGAAAGCCAGCAGCTTGCTGAATGAACCGCAGGTTGATACTTCTACACCGCCGAAAAACGCTGTGCCTGATGCACCGCGTAATCCGTTCCGTGGCGTGAAGCTGTGCAAACCGAAGAAACCGATAGAACCTGTTTATGCTAATCGCTTCTTTGAAGTATTAAGCGAAAGCATCAGCCAGAGCACGCTGATCGTTTACTTCCAGCATCAGTGGCAAGGCTGGGGCAAACAGCCCGAAGCGGCGAAGTTTAACGCTAGCGCAAATTAAAGGCGCTACGCGTAATGCGATGGTGCGACCGCGTTTTGTCGCGCCATTGCCATAAGCGGAAAGACCACAGTAACGCCTGGTAACCGACCTTCACGCTGCGCACATTGGTAATCAGGCGCTTATACATACCGGAAGTAAATATCTCGGCAATCATCCGTTGGCGGGTAAGAATATCCGGCTCTTTGCGCACCGCATGGCAAACACGCAATGCTTCGTAAGTTATTTGCTGATGAAATTCCGGATAAATCGTAATTTTGTCGGCATAATTTCGATTTAATTTCTCCAGCAGGCGGGTAATCTTAATATAGTGACGTTGATAATTAAGGTTTTTATTCCCTTGTCTATGCAACCGACTCACTGACGTATTATGCAGATAATATTTATATAATGATTGCTCGGTATATCGCGCACGCAGCGCGTTAAACATGAATTCTGTTGTCCAGACAATATCCTGATGATGTAATCCGGCAATAAATTTAATGTTATTTTTAACAATAACATCACGGCGATAAACCCCCATCCAGACAACGTGAGTCCAACGGCGCGAAGAAAGCCCCATCCGCAGCCAGTCCGGGCCGGTTAATACGCCGGTTGAGCGAAGGCGATCGCTGGGGATGGATTGCCAGGTTTCTCCCGTTTCACGAAAACACCAGTCAGCGTTGCACTGCGCCACGTCGAGGTCATCCTCTAACGCCATGGTCATCAGCGTTTCGTACATGGTGGGATAGACCTCATCGTCAGCATCGACAAAAGCGACATATTTGCCCGTCGCCACCTCGATCCCACGATTACGCGCTACCGATGCGCCAGCATTCGCCTGATGCAACAAACGAACGTGCGGATAGTTTTCTGCGTAATGCTTTGCTATTTCAACAGAATTATCCGTTGAACCATCGTTAATAATAATGATTTCCAGAGCAGTCCAGGTTTGCGTAATTAAAGATTCCATACAAGTGCGGAAATCATCGCCCGCATTATATAACGGAATAATAACACTAAGTTTATTGGTGCTGTTCATCATAAATTACCGACGACCTCTGAAGTTATCCTGACGTTTTACAGGCTTTGTATTAAGAAACTATTAAGCCTGTGAGATATTATTTTTACAGGTGAGAGAGTCACTTCAGGGTAGAGAGATAATGAGAGCAGCTATATAAGAGATCAGCGCAATTACGATATCTTTATTACACTGACAGGATTTTACATATTTAACGGATTATCCTCAGGCAAAAGGGCTGGAATACCAGCCCTTGTTCGTGTTAATCCCAACTCAGAATTACTTTCCCGGACTGGCCCGAACGCATAGCGTCAAAGCCCTTCTGGAAATCATCGATAGAGAAACGATGGGTAATGATCGGCGAGAGATCCAGACCTGACTGAATCAGCGCCGCCATCTTGTACCAGGTTTCAAACATCTCACGACCGTAAATACCTTTAATGAACAAGCCTTTAAAGATTACTTTGGTCCAGTCGATAGACATATCGGACGGTGGAATACCCAGCATCGCAATGCGACCGCCGTGGTTCATGGTGTCGAGCATGGTACGAAACGCTGGCGGCGCACCGGACATTTCCAGACCGACATCAAAGCCTTCGGTCATGCCCAGTTCTGCCATCACATCATTAAGGTTTTCTTTAGCGACGTTGACCGCACGGGTGATACCCATTTTGCGCGCCAGTTCGAGACGATATTCGTTAACATCAGTGATCACCACATTGCGTGCACCAACGTGTTTCGCCACCGCCGCTGCCATAATACCAATCGGGCCTGCACCAGAGACCAGCACATCCTCGCCAACCAGATCGAACGACAGCGCGGTATGCACGGCGTTACCGAAGGGATCAAAAATGGAAGCCAGGTCGTCGGAGATATTGTCGGGAATTTTGAAGGCGTTGAACGCCGGAATCACCAGATATTCGGCGAAGCAGCCCGGGCGGTTAACGCCGACGCCGATCGTGTTGCGGCACAGATGGGTACGACCGCCACGACAGTTGCGACAGTGACCGCAGGTGATATGGCCTTCGCCAGAAACGCGATCGCCAATCATGAAGCCCTTCACTTCCTGACCAATACCTACCACTTCACCGACATATTCATGGCCCACGACCATCGGCACCGGGATGGTTTTTTGCGACCACTCATCCCAGTTATAGATGTGAACGTCAGTCCCGCAGATGGCTGTTTTACGGATTTTAATCAGCAGATCGTTATGCCCGAGTTCCGGTACAGGAACGTCGGTCATCCAGATGCCCTCTTCCGCTTTCAGTTTGGATAACGCTTTCATCTCACATCCTCAGGCGATAACGCCCAGTTGTTTACCAATACGCGTGAATGCTTCTACTGCACGCGTAATTTGCTCAGGGGTATGCGCCGCAGACATCTGGGTACGAATACGCGCCTGACCTTTCGGAACGACCGGATAGAAGAAACCGGTGACGTAAATGCCCTCTTTTTGCAGCTCTCGGGCAAATTTCTGCGCCACTACCGCATCACCAAGCATGACCGGAATAATGGCGTGATCGGCTCCCGCCAGGGTAAAGCCCGCCGCCGACATTTGCTCACGGAACTGACGCGCGTTCGCCCACAGACGGTCACGCAGTTCGCTGCCCGCTTCGACCATCTCCAGTACTTTGATGGACGCGGCAACAATGGCCGGTGCCAGCGAGTTGGAGAACAGGTACGGACGAGAACGCTGGCGCAGCCACTCAACCACCTCTTTGCGCGCCGCGGTATAACCACCAGAAGCCCCGCCCAGCGCTTTACCAAGTGTGCCGGTGATAATATCGACCCGGCCCATCACATCGCAGTATTCATGGGAACCACGACCATTTTCACCGACAAAACCGACCGCGTGGGAGTCATCCACCATCACCAGGGCATCGTATTTATCTGCCAGATCGCAAACGCCTTTCAGGTTGGCAATCACGCCGTCCATTGAGAACACACCATCGGTGGCAATCAGCACATGACGCGCACCGGCTTCACGCGCTTCTTTCAGACGTGCTTCCAGCTCCTGCATATCGTTGTTGGCATAGCGATAGCGTTTAGCTTTGCACAGACGCACACCATCAATAATAGACGCGTGGTTCAGTGCGTCGGAGATAATGGCGTCTTCCGCACCCAGCAGCGTTTCAAACAGTCCACCGTTAGCATCAAAGCAGGAAGAGTAGAGAATCGCATCTTCCATCCCCAGGAATGCCGCCAGTTTTTGTTCAAGCTCTTTATGGCTGTCCTGAGTGCCGCAAATAAAACGCACCGAAGCCATGCCGAAACCGTGAGAATCCATTCCCGCCTTTGCCGCCGCAATCAGATACGGATGATTCGCCAGCCCGAGATAGTTATTGGCACAAAAGTTAATGACGTGGCTTCCATCAGCCACAGTGATATCTGCTTGCTGCGCAGACGTAATAATGCGCTCTTCTTTAAACAACCCTTCCGCCCGTGCGGTTTCCAGATCGTTGGTTAACTGCTGATAAAATTCTCCACGCATTGCGATTCTCCAGACAGGGCAAATTCCAGCACATATTACCCAAACTTATAGGTCGCGACGAGATGACACGTTAACACTTCTGCAAAATTCAGGATAAATAACGTCCATCAATCTCACTTTTGGCGAATGGCTGAAGCCAACGCCGTGTAGTGATATGATAGAAGTACTCGTGTCTGAGATTGTCTCTGACTCCATAATTCGAAGGTTACAGTTATGATCATCGTTACCGGCGGCGCGGGCTTTATCGGCAGCAACATCGTTAAAGCCCTGAATGATAAAGGCATCACCGATATTCTGGTGGTGGACAACCTGAAAGACGGCACCAAGTTTGTGAACCTGGTGGATCTGAATATCGCAGACTATATGGATAAGGAAGACTTCCTGATCCAGATTATGGCTGGCGAAGAGTTCGGCGATGTCGAAGCGATTTTCCACGAAGGCGCGTGCTCTTCCACCACCGAGTGGGACGGCAAGTATATGATGGATAACAACTATCAATACTCCAAGGAGCTGCTGCACTACTGCCTGGAGCGTGAAATCCCGTTCCTGTACGCTTCTTCCGCAGCCACCTACGGCGGACGCACCTCCGACTTTATTGAATCCCGCGAGTACGAAAAACCGTTGAACGTCTACGGTTACTCAAAATTCCTGTTTGATGAATATGTTCGCCAAATCCTGCCGGAAGCGAACTCGCAGATTGTTGGCTTCCGCTATTTCAACGTTTATGGACCGCGTGAAGGCCATAAAGGCAGCATGGCGAGCGTCGCTTTCCATCTCAACACCCAGCTTAATAACGGTGAATCACCGAAGCTGTTCGAAGGTAGCGAGAACTTTAAACGCGACTTCGTCTATGTTGGCGATGTGGCAGATGTAAACCTGTGGTTCCTGGAAAATGGCGTTTCCGGCATCTTCAACCTCGGCACCGGTCGTGCGGAATCCTTCCAGGCTGTAGCTGATGCTACGCTGGCTTATCACAAGAAAGGCCAGATCGAATACATTCCGTTCCCGGATAAGCTGAAAGGCCGCTACCAGGCGTTCACTCAGGCAGATCTGACAAATCTGCGCGCGGCGGGTTACGACAAACCGTTCAAAACCGTTGCTGAAGGTGTAACGGAATACATGGCCTGGCTGAATCGCGACGCATAAGAGCTCTGCATGAAAATACTGGTGATCGGCCCGTCTTGGGTTGGCGACATGATGATGTCGCAAAGTCTCTATCGCACGCTCCAGGCGCGCTATCCCCAGGCGATAATCGATGTGATGGCACCGGCATGGTGCCGTCCATTATTATCGCGGATGCCGGAAGTTAACGAAGCTATCCCTATGCCTCTCGGTCACGGAGCGCTGGAAATCGGCGAACGCCGCAAACTGGGTCATAGCCTGCGTGAAAAGCGCTACGACCGCGCCTACGTCTTACCCAACTCCTTCAAATCCGCATTAGTGCCTTTCTTCGCGGGTATTCCTCATCGCACCGGCTGGCGCGGCGAGATGCGCTACGGTTTACTCAACGATGTACGCGTGCTCGATAAAGAAGCCTGGCCGCTAATGGTGGAACGCTATGTCGCGCTGGCCTATGACAAAGGCATTATGCGCACAGCACAAGATCTGCCGCAGCCATTGTTATGGCCGCAGTTGCAGGTGAGCGAAGGTGAAAAATCATATACCTGTAATCAATTTTCGCTTTCATCAGAACGTCCGATGATTGGTTTTTGCCCGGGTGCGGAGTTTGGTCCGGCAAAACGCTGGCCACACTACCACTATGCGGAGCTGGCAAAGCAGCTGATTGATGAAGGTTATCAGGTGGTTCTGTTTGGCTCGGCGAAAGATCATGAAGCAGGCAATGAGATTCTTGCCGCTTTGAATACCGAGCAGCAGGCATGGTGTCGGAACCTGGCGGGGGAAACACAGCTTGATCAAGCGGTTATCCTGATTGCAGCCTGTAAAGCCATTGTCACTAACGATTCTGGCCTGATGCACGTTGCGGCGGCGCTCAATCGTCCGCTGGTTGCCCTGTATGGTCCGAGTAGCCCGGACTTCACACCGCCGCTATCCCATAAAGCGCGCGTGATCCGCCTGATTACCGGCTATCACAAAGTGCGTAAAGGTGACGCTGCGGAGGGTTATCACCAGAGCTTGATCGACATTACTCCCCAGCGCGTACTGGAAGAACTCAACGCGCTATTGTTACAAGAGGAAGCCTGACGGATGCGGGTTTTGATCGTTAAAACATCGTCGATGGGCGATGTTCTCCATACGTTGCCCGCACTCACTGATGCCCAGCAGGCAATCCCAGAAATTAAGTTTGACTGGGTGGTGGAAGAAGGGTTCGCACAGATTCCTTCCTGGCACGCTGCCGTTGAGCGAGTTATTCCTGTGGCAATACGTCGCTGGCGTAAAGCCTGGTTCTCGGCCCCTATAAAAGCTGAACGCAAAGCGTTTCGTGAAGCGCTACAAGCAGAGAACTATGACGCAGTTATCGACGCTCAGGGGCTGGTAAAAAGCGCGGCGCTGGTGACGCGTCTGGCGCATGGCGTAAAGCATGGCATGGACTGGCAAACCGCTCGCGAACCTTTAGCCAGCCTGTTTTACAATCGTAAGCATCATATTGCAAAACAGCAGCACGCCGTAGAACGCACCCGCGAACTGTTTGCCAAAAGTTTGGGCTATAGCAAACCGCAAACCCAGGGCGATTATGCTATCGCACAGCATTTTCTGACGAACCTGCCTACAGATGCTGGCGAATATGCCGTATTTCTTCATGCGACGACCCGTGATGATAAACACTGGCCGGAAGAACACTGGCGAGAATTGATTGGTTTACTGGCTGATTCAGGAATACGGATTAAACTTCCGTGGGGCGCGCCGCATGAGGAAGAACGGGCGAAACGACTGGCGGAAGGATTTGCTTATGTTGAAGTATTGCCGAAGATGAGTCTGGAAGGCGTTGCCCGCGTGCTGGCCGGGGCTAAATTTGTAGTGTCGGTGGATACGGGGTTAAGCCATTTAACGGCGGCACTGGATAGACCCAATATCACGGTTTATGGACCAACCGATCCGGGATTAATTGGCGGGTATGGGAAGAATCAGATGGTTTGTAGGGCTCCGCTAATGAATTTAAATAATTTAGAAGCAGCGGCTGTTTATAAAAAAATCACATTGATTTAATAAATAGTAAGTGGGCATTATACCCACTTACTTAGTCAACGCTTTTATTATTGTGGTTCTTTTTTACTCAAAAACGATATAGACAGGAAGAGGCACACAATCCACGATGCCGGTATTGGTTTAGCATGTGTAATGACATCACTAATGCCAAATAACATAATAGAAGCAGGGAAAACCAAGAGTATATACTTTTTCTCCCGGATACAGTAATAGATCATTGCAACATAGAACATAATAAGAACAAGAAGACCAATTTTTCCTTTCGTGGAAAGAGATTCCACAATTTCGTTATGCATATGTACATCAAGGAATAATAAAGCTCCACTATAAATATTATTTTCTGAACTTAATGCTTTTATATTTTCAGCACGTTGCTCAAGAGATTGCCAATTAAAACCATCAGGACTTCCTTTGATTCCTGCATTAATCATTGCAAAACGTGCCCCGACCGAGGATTGGCTGTTATTTTTTGTTGTATATGAAATAACATCAACTTTTAATGAATTAATTCGCCTCTCAATTTCCTTATTAAATATCAAACCACAAGCAAGCAGCAATATAAAAACACCACTCAATCCTTTAAATAAAAAAACTTTTTGATCACGGTGCTGGAGAAATAATATGACCATAATCATAAGTGGGAATGTGAAAAATGCCGCACGCGTCCCAGTCATCATTACTGCTGCAAAGCTTAAAGCAAAGTTAGCATAAAATAGAAACCATTTATATTTCGATTGCATTTTGATGAATACAATTGAAGAATATAAAGTTGTAAATGTAATCACATAAGCCGCAATAGTCGCTGCCCCCATCTGACCAATATTCCCATTCATGGCGGAGAGGGGAATGCGGTCTGCATGCAAATATATCCCTTGATAATATGCTCTACATAGCATGATTATTTGAACTAAGATAGCTGAAATAAAATGTAGTTTTTCATTTTGCCTGAATTTATTTTTACTTAGTAATAAAAATGTCAACGAGCTAAATACTAATAGTTTTCCAGACTCAAGGTAGCCTCGATAAGCATTTCTATATACTACATCTTCTGTTTTATAAAATTCATACCATATAAGGTTCATTGCACCCAAAAGAAGTAAACCAAGAATTAATATAATGACATTTTTATTATAATTATGCTTTTTATTTACAATTAATAAGAAAAGAGAAAATGCACCTGTCGCATTAATTATTTTAGTGGTGATATTAAGATCAATTGGCACAAACAACAAACCGATTAAATACAATAAAAAAATAAAATTACAGCTATTATTTCGAAATTGCTCAATTTTTACTTCCACGTTAATATCTCACAACAAATTGAAATTAACAATCTCATTTCAAAAGAGAAAAAAAAGCCACCTTTATCCAGGAGCGTATAAACTTCATTCTTTTCTGAAGCCTTGTTCTAGGTTGTTTTTTTTCCGATGTTAATAGCCTTTCACTTTCAAGATGACTATTAAACTCATTTAAAATAGGATGTAATATTATTTCGTCTAAATAAAACTCTTTTATAATATTATGTTGATGCATTAACTTCCAGCTATCAGCTCGATAGGTGCCATAATCCTTTGTCAATTTGAGCAACTTTTGTGCCATATCTTTATTCATCAAATATGAACATGTACGACGAATTTTATTTTTATTGAAATTAACACGCCGAAAAGTACAAGTACTTACCTTAACTTTACTAAAAAGGCTTTGCCCCAATACCGGATAATCATGTAATCCTTTTTGTCCTCCAAGCAAATACAAATTATTATGTTTTAACTTGTCTTTTTCAGAAAGATTAAAATATTGCAGAAATTTTTTAAACTTCTCATTGACGATAACATCATCCTCGAGAATGACTGCCCATTCTATATTTTTATCTATCATATCCTTATATATAAGCTGATGACTTAATGTACAAGCAATTTCTCCATCAGTCATTTCTGCGCCGACACCACTTAATCTCATTTTATCAATAATTTCTTTATTTTGAGGGTCTTTAGCATCTATGGCATCAAAAAAATCAAAATTAATATTTAATCGATGAAAAACATCATTTATTTTATTTCTTCGCTCAATATCTCTTTTAAGTGAGACAATATAAATGGGCAAGTTCATTAAAAAATCTCTGGGTGATTAATCTTAATAATTATTTGGAAAAATGCTTACGCGCTATTTTCTTACTATAATAGAGGATGAAATAGTAAAATGAAGATGCAATATTACCATTTCTTTTCAAATGTCTGGATTTCACTTGATACTGCTTTTCATTCGTGGCTGGAATAAACGCCACATCATTCCAGCAAGAAGCCTGATAAGCCTCATTAAAATACTTCTGGCAGGGATAATTCGTCCAGTCGTTCCAGGGCTTCGTTACGCCAACATAATGAATCAGCTTAGTATCATCGGTAATGGTCTTTTTATAATCTTCATCGCTTTTATTTTTTAACTCATAGTCAATGCCATAAAAGCAATCATAATCGCCGCTAATAAAAATACAATGACCAAAGAACAGAATATTTAAAATATCCTGATCAAGGCATTTATACTTCGTGTGCTGCGGGTCACTTGCCAGCATAGCAATGGCTTTATTCATAAAATCATTTTTCGCCCATGCTTCAAGCTGCAGATATACTACACCGGCGTTGAAATAATTCCCTGGAAGTCCCTCTATAGCCAGACGCTTCGCTGGTTTTTCCTGCATAAAAGGCACATCTTTAATAACAGCTGCGAACTTATCCTCATCAAAATTAATATCAAGCAATCCAGCTAATGAGCCTTTACAGATGACATCAGCATCGATATATAACAGATTTTCAATAGTTTCACTCAAATACTGGAACGCAACTAAACGGAAGAATGTTGCATAAGACCACTGTTTCAGGCTGGGGAAGATATCAATAAAGGCACTGGAGACTTTATAAATTATTACTTCAACGTTAGCATTTTTGCTGGTAAAAGCATTAACACGTTGTAGATAATCTTCATCAATGTAGTCGGTAAAGAGATGAAACTTAACCGCAAGGTCCGGGTTATGCATAACAACTGATTGCATAGATACTGCCGCACCAAATAAAAAGTTACGGTCAATACCGTAAGCGATATTTAACACACGATCGGTGTTAGCAATTTCCCCAGAGACAGCGACTTCAGTAATACTCTCAGCTAATAAATCCATGTTGGTTCCGTTTTGACTGTGTGGTTTACGCTTTGCCTTTTAATTTTTTAATAAATTTGCGTAGTTTGGTTCTGTAGATTACTGAATAGTAGCCATAATCTTTTATTTCGTTGACAATACCCAGGTGACGTTCCATGGCCAGACGATCACGAGCTTTACGCTCTGCCGTACAGCTTTTACCGGATAGGTCAATTATCCTGACACCATCTTTACTAACGATAAAGTTACCCCGGTGTGGGTCGCCCGATAGCATATTTAAGGCATGCAATTTTTCCATTGAAGCCTTAATTTCTGCTTTAACATTTTCTGGAATAATCGGCATATCATTGAGCTCTACGCCCTCGACATACTCGATAAGCATGATAAAAACACTGGCATAGTTGAAAATTTTACGCTCAGCCAGAAAATAAAAATCATTAGGAAAAGTAAGACCTGCACTTCTGACACGATCGGTTTCAACGATCAAATTCTGATAGTAGTCACCTTTTACAAAAGATTTTAAAAAACGTTCATTCCTTTTCGTTTTCGGAGCAAAGACTTTAAAAACATAGCGACCATATTTCGTATCAATCAAAGATACTTTGGTATCATCAATATTACGTAATACTTTTACTGTTTTAAAATTATAGGCCAGTATTTCATCAAAGATTTCTTTATATTTATTATCATTATCTTTGTAATAAAATGAGAAGCCGCGATAACGTATACTTGTAATCATAAGAGTAATTTATTTCTTAAGCTTGTACTTAATTAATGAAGTTATGCCTTTTATATACTCACCATGGGCAAACAGATGCTTATATTGTTTCTGCATTTCTGCAACAGTCCGCGCCTCTTTAAGAGGATATTTCTTCCAGGGAGATTGTTCACGCGCGATATTAAAGTATGATGCAGACGGATATCCAGCCCAGCTATGCCATGGTTTAGTTATCCCTGTATAGTGAATCAACACTGTTTTATCGGTAATGGTTTGCTGATACTTTCGATGACTACGATCATAAAGTTCGTTTTTCAGGGTATAAATAGTATCAAAATCCTTCGCAAGGTAGATATTATTCATATTAAATGCGATATTCAACGCATCCTGATCTAAATATTTAAGAGAGCCATATTTAGTTTCCCCTCGTAAAAGTTTGAGTAAATACGGTGTCAAATTTGCTTCATGCCATTTTTTAAGATTGACATAGATAACGCCTGCATTGAAATAACGTCCATTCATTTCGGGAATGTTGAGGCGTTTTGCACATGCCGCCTGAGTACTATCATTGTCAGGAATGACCGCAGCAAACTCATCTTTAAATATAATTTCTGTGAGAGGTTTCAGGCTTCCTTTACAAACAACATCGGCATCCAGATACAGCAGTGTGGAAATACTTTCACTCAGATATTCAAAAGACAATACCCTGAAGTATGTCGCGTACGACCAAAACTGTGACGTCGGCAGATCAGCAAAGTATTTGGGGTCAATTAAATATACAATAATTGAGGTATTAAATTGTTTTGCTGTTTCATTAAATGACTTTAAATAATCATCATCCACATAATCAGTGAAAACATGAAAGACAAAATTAATATCTGAATTATTAATCAAAACGGAAGAAATTGAAACGCCAGCACCATACAAAAAATTCTTATCGATACCGTAGGAAACATTTAGCTCTGGGGCGTTTTCTTTTTTATTATCTGCTAAATACGAAAACCGTTCTTTTATAAATTCATTCATTTAACTTTTCTCAATTTCATTTTATTATCTTTAAATAAAAATAATAAATATAATTCATTATCCCGTTAATTGGTTTGTTTTGTTTAAAATTATGCTTGGCGCAATAACGAGCATAGTTTGAGTTAACTGGCCGCATTAACGGTTCATTTTTCCAGGGCGATGCTTCTTTGGCTTTGATAAAAGGTTGCGCACTTGGATAACCGGCCCAGTAATGCCAGGGTTTTGTCGGGCCGACATAATGAATTAATACGGTTTCATCATTAATTGGACAAACAAATGATTTTTTTAATTCATAATTTAAACTAAATTGCGTATTGTATTTAGCATCAATGAATTTAACTTTCCCTAACAGGATAAGATTAAGGATATCTTGATCCATATAGGTTAAACGGGAAACGATGGCTTTATCAGCAAGCATCGACATCGCTTTAGCAGAAACGGACTCCTGCGCCCACGCTAGTGTATTAATTAACAGGACACCTGAATTAAAGTAACCCTTTTCAAGTTCATTACACTGCAGACTTTGACCCCGTAACGACCACCAGTTAGCATCGCGTTCAGTAACAACAGCAGCAACGTTATTGGCAAGATCCATTGTTATCAGCGGCTTTAAGTTTCCCTGACAGGCGATATCAGCATCCAGGTAAAGGATCTTATCTTGTTGATCAATAAAGTAATCTGCAATTACAAAACGGAAATACATGGCAATAGACCAATTTTTGGTCGTCGGTAATGCCTTAAGCCGTTCACAATTTACTAGATGGATCTGGATACAGGTACGATAGCTTTTCGCCAATTGGGCTAAACGCTGGATATCGGCTTCAGGGATATCATCAATAAAAACGTGGAAAACAAAACTCACGTCGTTGTTATGTAACAAAACTGACGTGATTGAAACACCACAACCAAAAAGAAAGTTTTTATCAATGCCATAAGCAACATGGAATGATGATGCCACTGACGCCGCTGGCCTTTCATCGAAGATGATTGTCTTATTGATCATCTCTTGTGGATTAAAATAGTGGGCACTCATATTTCTCTCCGGAAATTACAACGATTTTCGAATCGTTCTTTCCCTGATTTTTGTGGCTTTTGCTTCTGCTTGCGACAGCAGTCCTTGTTCCTGCTTGAGAATGTCTTTAAGCGGGGCGGCAAAATACACTTTCATAAACCGCCAGATATCCCGCTGAGTCAGGCCGATATTCATCGAAGAAAAATAAAGCCCAATAAGATCTTTATCCCGCCAACGACGTGGAACGCGCGTGCGAAGCTGCGCCCGGTGCAGGTCAATTACTGAAAGTTTTAACTCCTCTTCCTTACCGGAAAAAGGCAAGTGCAGCAGGAAATGACAGATATAACAGTCACGGTGGTTAATGCCCGCAGCATGCATATCGCGCACCATCGTCGCGACACGCTTAATAAGCATACGCTTTACGCGAACATCTGGAGGGTTAGTCGCCCAGTCAGCACAGTAATCTTCCAGACTTATGGTTGGTGTCAGATCTTCGGTAATAATAAATGAAGTTCTGGTCAGCGGATTCATGCCTTTTTCGCCAAATGCCACCCCATACATAGTATCAACGCCGACATCCCGCAGTCGATGAATCGCATTCCATTCGCGGTCAGCGCCTAATACTGGCATCCGCAATGAGAGTAAATTTTTGATTATCTCTTTCAGGGTCGTGCCGCGATGCCATTTGAGAAAATAGCTTTTGCCCGCCATTTCAAAGCGCAGAGTACGGCGAGTTTCCAGTTCACGAAATACCTCACCCTGCAAGGTTTTAACTTCCTCAAAAGGATCTTTACCGCGCCATAACGTGGCAAACGGCTCTTTAAGTTCAACCATCCAGACCACCCGTTATGATATCCGCCGCTTTCTCTGGCAGACTGTATAAATCTTGTGTATCAGCATAATGTCGCGCATTTTCCGCCCAGGCCTGGCGCAATGAAGATTGCGTTAACGCTTTGCGTAAAATCTCATTCAATGTTTCCTGGCGGAATGGCTCAGCAATAGCCTCGCCGCAATTGGCGTCGACAATATAATGCGCATAGCCACAAACGGCTGTTGTTAGTACCGGTAATCCTGCAGTAATCGCTTCCAGCAGCACAATTCCCGCCGCTTCCTGGTAGGCAGGATGCAGTAATAAATCCGCCGCCGCCATTAATTCCGAGACATCATTGCGCCCCGAGAAAAAGTGAACATTACTGCGCACGCCGCGTTTTTCTGCCAGCGCCTCAAATTTTCGCGGTTTATCCTGCCCAACAACATATAGCAATGTGTTGTGGCGCAGCGAATCCGGTAACGAAGCAAGTGCTTCAATGGAACGATCGACACCTTTACGCGTGAAGTCTGAACCGACCTGCAACAATAAATATTGTTGTTCGGTTATTCCATTCTTCTTACGGAAGATTTCACGGCTATTGGCTGGCTGCTGGCTATATTTACGATCAGGATAAATCCCCGGTGGCAGAATATGAAAACGCTCCGCTTCAGTCTGATAATGTTTCTGGAAATCGGCGATTTGCTTATCTGTCAGCATCAGCAGCTGTGTCGGCTTGCCCTGTTCGAAGGTTGCCCGCTCAAAGGCGGCATAATGGCGATAACGTGACGTCAGGCGATAGAAAAAGCCTTTTTCCTGCGCTACTTTCTCGGCATAACAAACATCAGCGGCATAATAAACGTCCAGCCCCGGCATTTTGTTGAATCCAACGACTTTATCGACGGGATGTTCGCGTAAATGTTTTTGCACCCAGGCAAAATACTCCGCATTGCGCCCGTGATTGGTATGCGATTTAACCGGCACTTTGATCAGTTCAAATACATCAGGGCATTCGCCTTCCCACGACTGGGTATAAACCCGAACATGATGACCTCGGGCGGCGACTGTCTGAGCAATACGCATAAAATCGCGCTGCAAACCGCCAAAGGGAAAATATTTATATAAACAAAAAGCAACGATCATAACGACGTACCTGTCGTGGAGGAGGGCAGTAATTTATCGACAGCAGCAATGACATCTGCCGCCGGAATAACCGAAAGATACATCTCATTTCGGTCACGCTGATCGCGCGTTGGCATTTCCCGGTAATCTCCCGCCCAGAATTGAATCATGTTATTTGACCAGGGACGCCAGAAAATATGATCTGTTGCGCCAAACAGCGATATCAGCGGCGTATTAACTGCAGCGGCAATATGCGCCGGTGCGGAATCAACGCCAATAAACAGCTGCGCATGATCGATTAACGCACCAAGTTCCGGGAAGGTCACCTTTCCAGCCAGCGCCGTTACTGGTGGCGTCTGGCATCCCTGCGCAATTTCATTGACGCAGGCCAGATCGTCTTTATCTGGGCCGGACGTCAGAACGACTTCATAACCACGAGCATGTAAGGCATCAATCACAGCGGAAAACTTGGCGTTGTCCCAGCATTTGAAGATTTGCCGCGCCGTAGGTTGGATAACCACATAATTTTGTCCAACACCAGCGTGATCAAGTTCGCGACGCATACGTTTCCAGCTTGCAGGCGGGTAACTCATGGTTGTCTGCTTCACCAACGAATCAAGTCCCAATGGTGTCAGCACGGATAAGTTACTTTCCACCACATTTCCACCCTGCAACGGCACCAAATGGGTGAAACTTTTACGCCAAAAAGCAGACTGCCGATGATGATAATCCTGGGAAATTTTCACACGGGCATTTAATAAGCGAACCAGTATAGCAACCATCCATTGATCGGTAAGATTGACGATAAGGTCATACTTATTGGCACGTAATACCTTGATGAGATGAAAAAAGTTGGCAATTTTTTCTGAGGCTTTTGCTTTTTTATTTTTTATGCCGTAGAGCGCGTTAATCTCTGGATTTTCAGACAGGATCGGGATGGTGTCCTGATAAAGCAGCACATCGATTTTTGCGTCAGGGTAATTTTTTTTCAGCGAACTAATGACGGGAGTAGTTAATAACATATCCCCATGAAAACGCATCTTAATGAGCAAAATTCTTCGAAATGGCTTATCCACAAGTAACTCTTTTTGTTGAGATTATCCGATTAAGGTGAAGCAGAAAAAGCACGCTACCGCCCCAGGCTCAACAGCTACCTGAATACTGATACCGCACTGATATTGACGCGCTAGTGTATCACTTCTTTCGCGGCAATCCGACCCGAATGATTTTTAAGCACATTGTTGATTTTCAATAAAGAAATCAATCAAATAAAATCATTAGCAACCATATTCTTTCACTGTTGCTCTGCGATTCCTTCCTGCACGTACAGCAGAAATCAATGAATCGCATAAAAATACAAAAAAAGTATAGATGTTCAGCAAGAATTGGCGGGTAAATTGCTATTTAAGTCAAAAACGGGAAAAGTAATGGTAAAGCCACAGCTAAATACATAGAATCCCCAGCACATCCATAAGTCAGCTATTTACTATGCTCGAATTGCTTTACACCGCCCTTCTCTACCTTATTCAGCCGCTGATCTGGATACGGCTCTGGGTGCGCGGACGTAAGGCTCCGGCCTATCGAAAACGCTGGGGTGAACGTTACGGTTTTTACCGCCATCCGCTAAAACCAGGCGGCATTATGCTGCACTCCGTCTCCGTCGGTGAAACTCTGGCGGCGATCCCGTTGGTGCGCGCGCTGCGCCATCGTTATCCTGATTTACCGATTACCGTTACAACCATGACGCCAACCGGTTCGGAGCGCGTACAATCGGCTTTCGGGAAGGATGTTCAGCACGTTTATCTGCCGTATGACCTGCCCGATGCACTCAACCGTTTCCTGAATAAAGTCGACCCTAAACTGGTGTTGATTATGGAAACCGAACTATGGCCTAACCTGATTGCGGCGCTACATAAACGTAAAATTCCGCTGGTGATCGCTAACGCGCGACTCTCTGCCCGCTCGGCCGCAGGTTATGCCAAACTGGGTAAATTCGTCCGCCGCTTGCTGCGTCGTATTACGCTGATTGCTGCGCAAAATGAAGAAGATGGTGCACGTTTTGTGGCGCTGGGCGCAAAAAATAACCAGGTAACCGTTACCGGTAGCCTGAAATTCGATATTTCTGTAACGCCGCAGTTGGCTGCTAAAGCCGTGACGCTACGCCGCCAATGGGCACCACACCGCCCGGTATGGATTGCCACCAGCACTCACGAAGGTGAAGAGAGCGTGGTCATTGCCGCACATCAGGCATTGTTACAGCAATTCCCGAATTTATTGCTCATCCTGGTACCCCGTCATCCAGAACGCTTCCCGGATGCGATTAACCTTGTCCGCCAGGCTGGACTAAGCTATATCACACGCTCTTCAGGGGAAGTCCCCTCCACCAGCACGCAGGTTGTAGTTGGCGATACGATGGGCGAGTTGATGTTACTGTACGGCATTGCCGATCTCGCCTTTGTTGGCGGTTCACTGGTTGAACGTGGTGGGCATAATCCGCTGGAAGCTGCCGCACACGCTATTCCGGTATTGATGGGGCCGCATACTTTTAACTTTAAAGACATTTGCGCGCGGCTGGAGCAGGCAAGCGGGCTGATTACCGTTACCGATGCCACTACGCTTGCAAAAGAGGTGTCCTCTTTACTCACCGACGCCGATTACCGTAGTTTCTATGGCCGTCATGCCGTTGAAGTACTGTATCAAAACCAGGGCGCGCTACAGCGTCTGCTTCAACTGCTGGAACCTTACCTGCCACCGAAAACGCATTGAGGTTGTTATGCAAAAACGGGCGATTTATCCGGGTACTTTCGATCCCATTACCAATGGTCATATCGATATCGTGACGCGCGCCACGCAGATGTTCGATCACGTTATTCTGGCGATTGCCGCCAGCCCCAGTAAAAAACCGATGTTTACCCTGGAAGAGCGTGTGGCACTGGCACAGCAGGCAACCGCGCATCTGGGGAACGTGGAAGTGGTCGGGTTTAGTGATTTGATGGCGAACTTCGCCCGTAATCAACACGCTACGGTGCTGATTCGTGGCCTGCGTGCGGTGGCGGATTTTGAATATGAAATGCAGCTGGCGCATATGAATCGCCACTTAATGCCGGAACTGGAAAGTGTGTTTCTGATGCCGTCGAAAGAGTGGTCGTTTATCTCTTCATCGTTGGTGAAAGAGGTGGCACGCCATCAGGGCGATGTCACCCATTTCCTGCCGGAGAATGTCCATCAGGCGCTGATGGCGAAGTTAGCGTAGCGTTTATGCCGGATGGTATGCCATCCGGCGCGCATGAATTACTTCTGGCACTGCCGACAATAAAACGTTGCCCGCTGCGCATGTTTAGTCGCCACAATCGGCGTACCGCACACCCGACACGGCTCACCTTTTCGCCCGTAAACCTGCAATTCCTGAGCGAAATAGCCCGGTTTACCATCACTTTGCAGAAAATCTTTCAGCGTTGTACCACCCTGCTCAATCGAACGCAGCAACACCGCTTTAATCACCCGAGCTAACAATTCACACTCTGCCAGCGACAGTGATGACGCCAGCCGATCCGGATGGATCCCCGCCGCAAACAGTGATTCGCTGGCATAGATATTCCCTACCCCTACCACCAGCTTGTTATCCATCAGCCACGGTTTAATCGCCGTTTTTTTCTTCGCGCACTTCTGATGCAGATACTCACCATTGAAATCGTCGCTAAGCGGCTCCGGTCCAAGATGGGTCAGCACATTATGCCCTTCCAGCTCTTTGGTCCACAGCCAGGCACCAAAGCGGCGCGGATCGGTGTAGCGCAGCACTTTGCCGTTGCTCATCACCAAATCCACATGGTCATGCTTTTCAGGGGGAAGTTCTTCTGGAAGGATGCGCAGGCTGCCAGACATCCCTAAATGAATGATAATCCAGCCCTCAGGCAGCTCCAGCAGCAGATATTTAGCCCGCCGCTGCACGCTAAGCACTGGTTGGTCGCTTAAACGGTAGATCTCTTCTGAAACCGGCCAGCGCAAGCGTCCGTTGCGCACCACTGCATGAAGAATGGTTGCACCAACGAGATGCGGTTCTATGCCGCGGCGGCTGGTTTCAACTTCGGGTAATTCAGGCATAGCATCTCCAGGAATGAACAGATGCAGTCAATATGGGGGCAAGCAGATAACAAAAAACCCCGCCGGAGCGAGGTTTTTTGTTACATCAAAGCGAGAATTATTTGATTTTCGCTTCTTTGTAGATCACGTGCTGGCGAACAACTGGATCGAATTTTTTCAGTTCCAGTTTTTCCGGCTTAGTACGTTTGTTCTTCGTAGTGGTATAGAAGTGACCAGTACCAGCAGAAGAAACCAGCTTGATTTTCTCACGAATACCTTTAGCCATGATTTATTTCCTCTAAGTACTTAGTACTTTTCGCCACGGGCACGCAGTTCAGCCAGAACTGTATCGATGCCTTTTTTATCGATTACACGCATACCTTTAGCAGATACGCGCAGGGTGACAAAACGCTTCTCGCTCTCAACCCAGAAACGGTGAGAGTGCAGGTTCGGCAGGAAACGGCGTTTAGTCGCGTTCAGTGCGTGGGAACGGTTGTTACCGGTCACCGGACGCTTGCCAGTAACTTGGCAGACTCGGGACATGTCTATTCTCCAAAAATCAAATTAGCTCGAGCTTCGTATGGGGTATTGGCGCCTCGTCAGGCTTTACAGCCCGGTCATCGCAGTTCTATGTGAACTCTCGATTGCCAGGCCCAAATGCCAAACCCGAGATTCTCAAAGGTGGCGTAGTATACGCTGACTCAGCGATGTGCTCAAGTCCCGAACAGACAAAGATCCCGAAGGATCGCGCATAGCGGGTTAAATCCAGCCGCGTTCGGCAAAAGAAACATACTCTCCACGCCCAATCACGATATGGTCGAGCACGCGTAAATCCATGAACTGACAACTCTTTATTATCCGTTCAGTAATGAGTTTATCCGCTTTACTGGGTTCAGCACAACCCGAAGGGTGATTATGTGCAAGGATCAGCGCCGAGGCGTTTATTTTTATCGCTTCGCGGATAATTTCCCGAGGATGGACTTCAACATGGTTTAGCGTGCCGGAAAAAAGACGGCTATGCGTTATAACCCGGTGTTGTGAGTCGAGAAAGATCACCATAAAGATCTCCCGCTCCTCACCCGTGAGCTGGCTTTGTAAAAATTCCCGCGTCATCTCCGGGCTGAGTAAAGGGCTTTCTTCACGCATCCGCACGTTGTAGTAACGTCGCGCCAGTTCAGCAATCCCCTTTAACTGGGCAAATTTCGCTACGCCAATTCCATGAACACCACTAAATTGTTCATATTCAGAGGTTAACAAGCCATAAAGAGAGCCGAAATTCTCCAGCATCTCTTTTGCCAGGGTTAATACATCTTTACCGCGCGTTCCGGTACGCAGAAATAGCGCCAGCAGCTCGACATCCGTTAAGGCGCTAATACCAAACTTCAGCATTTTTTCGCGCGGCATCAACAGCTGTGCATTGTTTTTCACCTTCACCTCCTTTGTGGTGCTCGCATCCTGTCATAGCCGTTCCGTTAAATCGACGGCCAGTTTTCAATCCTGGAAAGCGCCTCGCAAAGTGATTCTCAGGTGAAGGCACGACAACAAAAGTATTGTGATAAAATCGCCAACTTCTGGTGTCACCCAACAGGAAAAATCATCATGAGCCTGGCCGGTAAAAAAATCGTTCTCGGCGTTAGCGGCGGTATTGCTGCCTTTAAAACCCCTGAACTGGTGCGTCGTTTGCGCGATCGCGGGGCCGACGTCCGCGTAGCCATGACCGAAGCGGCAAAAGCCTTTATCACCCCACTTAGCTTGCAGGCGGTTTCTGGTTATCCCGTTTCCGACAGTCTGCTGGACCCGGCAGCCGAAGCCGCTATGGGCCATATTGAGCTGGGTAAATGGGCTGATTTAGTGATTCTCGCCCCTGCCACGGCAGATTTGATTGCCCGTATTGCTGCCGGAATGGCGAATGACCTGGTATCGACGATTTGTCTGGCTACACCTGCGCTTGTAGCCGTGCTCCCCGCCATGAACCAGCAGATGTACCGTGCCGCTGCCACGCAGCATAATTTAGAGGTGCTTGCTTCCCGTGGTTTGCTCATCTGGGGGCCAGACAGTGGCAGTCAGGCTTGTGGTGATATCGGTCCTGGGCGAATGCTCGATCCGTTAACCATTGTGGATATGGCGGTGGCGCATTTTTCGCCCGTCAACGACCTGAAACATCTGAACATTATGATTACCGCCGGCCCGACGCGTGAACCGCTCGATCCGGTGCGTTATATCTCTAATCACAGCTCCGGCAAGATGGGTTTTGCTATCGCCGCCGCCGCTGCCCGTCGTGGCGCGAACGTCACGCTGGTATCAGGTCCGGTTTCACTACCGACGCCACCGTTTGTTAAACGTGTTGATGTGATGACTGCGCTGGAAATGGAAGCCGCCGTGAATGCTTCTGTACAGCAGCAAAATATTTTTATCGGTTGCGCCGCCGTGGCGGATTATCGCGCAGCTACCGTGGCCCCAGAGAAAATCAAAAAGCAGGCCACGCAGGGTGATGAATTAACAATAAAAATGGTTAAAAACCCCGATATCGTCGCAGGCGTTGCCGCACTAAAAGACCATCGACCCTACGTCGTTGGATTTGCCGCCGAAACAAATAATGTGGAAGAATACGCCCGGCAAAAACGTATCCGTAAAAACCTTGATCTGATCTGCGCGAACGATGTTTCCCAGCCAACTCAAGGATTTAACAGCGACAACAACGCATTACACCTTTTCTGGCAGGACGGAGATAAAGTCTTACCGCTTGAGCGCAAAGAACTCCTTGGCCAATTATTACTCGACGAGATCGTGACCCGTTATGATGAAAAAAATCGACGTTAAGATTCTGGACCCGCGCGTTGGGAAGGAATTTCCGCTCCCGACTTATGCCACCTCTGGCTCTGCCGGACTTGACCTGCGTGCCTGTCTCGACGACGCCGTAGAACTGGCTCCGGGTGACACTACGCTGGTTCCGACCGGGCTGGCGATTCATATTGCCGATCCTTCACTGGCGGCAATGATGCTGCCGCGCTCCGGATTGGGACATAAGCACGGTATCGTGCTTGGTAACCTGGTAGGATTGATCGATTCCGACTATCAGGGCCAGTTGATGATTTCCGTGTGGAACCGTGGTCAGGACAGCTTCACCATTCAACCTGGCGAACGCATCGCCCAGATGATTTTTGTTCCGGTAGTACAGGCTGAATTTAATCTGGTGGAAGATTTCGACGCCACCGACCGCGGTGAAGGCGGCTTTGGTCACTCTGGTCGTCAGTAACACATACGCATCCGAATAACGTCATAACATAGCCGCAAACATTTCGTTTGCGGTCATAGCGTGGGTGCCGCCTGGCAAGTGCTTATTTTCAGGGGTATTTTGTAACATGGCAGAAAAACAAACTGCGAAAAGGAACCGTCGCGAGGAAATACTTCAGTCTCTGGCGCTGATGCTGGAATCCAGCGATGGAAGCCAACGTATCACGACGGCAAAACTGGCCGCCTCTGTCGGCGTTTCCGAAGCGGCACTGTATCGCCACTTCCCCAGTAAGACCCGCATGTTCGATAGCCTGATTGAGTTTATCGAAGATAGCCTGATTACTCGCATCAACCTGATTCTGAAAGATGAGAAAGACACCACAGCGCGCCTGCGTCTGATTGTGTTGCTGCTTCTCGGTTTTGGTGAGCGTAATCCTGGCCTGACCCGCATCCTCACTGGTCATGCGCTAATGTTTGAACAGGATCGCCTGCAAGGGCGCATCAACCAGCTGTTCGAGCGTATTGAAGCGCAGCTGCGCCAGGTATTGCGTGAAAAGAGAATGCGTGAGGGTGAAGGTTACACCACCGATGAAACCCTGCTGGCAAGCCAGATCCTGGCCTTCTGTGAAGGTATGCTGTCACGTTTTGTCCGCAGCGAATTTAAATACCGCCCGACGGATGATTTTGACGCCCGCTGGCCGCTAATTGCCGCGCAGTTGCAGTAATATGACGCCGGATGACTTTTCATCCGGCGAGTTTCTTTAAACGCCAAACTCTTCGCGATAGGCCTTAACCGCCGCCAGATGTTCCGCCATTTCCGGCTTCTCTTCCAGGTAAGCAATCAGGTCTTTCAGGGTGATGATAGAGATCACTTTGCAGTTGTAATCACGCTCAACTTCCTGAATCGCCGAAATCTCGCTGCGCCCCCGTTCCTGACGATCGAGCGAAATCAACACGCCAGCAAGCGTCGCGCCATTAGCCTGAATAATCTCCATCGATTCGCGAATCGCCGTTCCGGCGGTGATCACATCATCTACCAGCATTACGCGTCCTTGTAACGCGCTACCAACCAGATTGCCGCCTTCACCGTGGTCTTTTGCCTCTTTGCGGTTAAAGCAGTACGGCAGGTCAAGGTCATGATGCTCCGCCAGCGCCACGGCGGTAGTGGTGGCAATCGGGATCCCTTTGTAAGCAGGGCCAAACAGCAGATCGAACTCAAGGCCGGAATCCACCAACGCTTCAGCGTAAAAACGGCCTAACAGTGCCAGATCGCGCCCGGTATTAAACAGCCCGGCGTTGAAGAAATAGGGGCTTTTGCGCCCGGACTTCAACGTAAACTCGCCAAACTTTAACACCTGCTTGCCAAGCGCAAATTCAATAAACTGGCGCTGATATGGTTTCATGCCTTCGCTCCTCATCTTACTTTTCTACAGACAAAAAAAAGGCGACTCATCAGTCGCCTTAAAAATCAGTTTGCCAGCGCCGCCTTCTGCGTCGCTACAATGGATTCGATTCCCCCTCGGGCCAGAGCCAACAAGGTGAGTAGCTCTTCATGGGTGAACGGCTCGCCTTCTGCCGTCCCCTGCACTTCAATGATGCGCCCGTCTTCGGTCATCACTACGTTCATGTCGGTCTCTGCGGCTGAGTCTTCAACGTATTCCAGATCGCAAATTGCTTCACCGTTTACAATACCGACAGAAACTGCGGCTACCATCCCTTTCATCGGGTTGGTTTTCAGCTTGCCGTTTTCCACCAGCTTCTGTAGCGCATCTGCCAGCGCCACGCAGGCACCCGTAATCGACGCGGTACGCGTGCCACCATCAGCCTGAAGCACGTCGCAGTCCAGCGTAATGGTGAACTCACCCAGCGCTTTCAAATCTACTGCCGCGCGAAGAGCACGGGCGATCAGACGCTGGATTTCCATTGTGCGTCCACCCTGCTTACCTTTCGCCGCTTCACGAGCGTTACGGGTGTGGGTAGAACGCGGCAGCATACCGTACTCTGCGGTGATCCAGCCCTGGCCCTGACCTTTCAGGAAGCGCGGCACGCCTTCTTCAATAGAGGCGGTACACAACACTTTGGTATCGCCAAATTCGACCAGCACCGAGCCTTCTGCATGTTTTGTATAGTTACGAGTCAGGGTAACGGGACGCACCTGATTATTGCTACGGCCTGCTGGACGCATATTGAAATCTCCGGCTTGAAACAAATGTGGCTGCGCATTATACGGACTTCCGGCGGTTATTCCTATCCTGACAAGGCATCGATGGCTATAATCCTTCCACCTCTCCTTTTATAAACAGGAACGTCTATGATCCGCAGTATGACCGCCTACGCCCGGCGTGAAATCAAGGGTGAATGGGGGAGCGCAACCTGGGAAATGCGCTCGGTAAACCAGCGTTATCTGGAAACTTACTTTCGTCTGCCGGAGCAGTTCCGTAGCCTTGAACCTGTCGTTCGCGAGCGTATTCGTTCTCGCCTGACGCGCGGTAAAGTGGAATGTACCCTGCGCTATGAGCCAGATGTTAGCGCACAAGGTGAGCTGATCCTCAATGAAAAACTGGCTAAACAGCTGGTAACTGCCGCGAACTGGGTAAAAATGCAGAGTGACGAAGGGGAAATCAACCCGGTTGATATTCTACGCTGGCCGGGCGTGATGGCAGCCCAGGAGCAGGATCTCGACGCGATTGCCGCTGAAATTCTCGCGGCGTTGGATGGTACGCTGGACGACTTTATCGTCGCGCGCGAAACCGAAGGTCAGGCGCTGAAAGCATTGATCGAGCAGCGTCTGGAAGGCGTCACCGCCGAAGTGGTCAAAGTCCGCGCCCATATGCCGGAAATCCTGCAATGGCAGCGTGAGCGTCTGGTCGCGAAGCTGGAAGATGCTCAGGTTCAGTTGGAAAACAACCGTCTGGAGCAGGAGCTGGTTCTGCTGGCACAACGAATTGACGTTGCCGAAGAACTGGACCGCCTGGAAGCGCATGTCAAAGAGACCTACAACATTCTGAAGAAAAAAGAAGCCGTTGGTCGTCGTCTGGACTTTATGATGCAGGAATTCAACCGCGAGTCGAACACTCTTGCGTCGAAGTCTATCAATGCCGAAGTGACAAACTCCGCGATTGAGCTGAAAGTGTTGATTGAGCAGATGCGCGAGCAGATTCAGAACATTGAATAACTCGTAACGCCAATTCTTACTTTTCAGCCTTCACAAATGCCGCCCACTCAAACAGAGCGGCATTTTTCTTCCCCGCAACTTCAATTCTGTTTTGCGTGCCTGCTCCAGATTTTGCGATGTTTTTTTGCCCAGCACACTGAGAACGTGAGATACTCACAACTGTATATAAATACAGTTACAGATTTACTTTCTTTGCAATCGATATCACATGGAGTGGGCAATGAACGAACATCATCAACCTTTTGAAGAAATACGGCATTATGGCACTGAAGGGCAAGAATTTTGGTCAGCTAGAGAATTGGCACCGTTACTGGATTATCGGGACTGGCGCAATTTTCAAAAGGTACTGGCCCGCGCGACTCAAGCGTGCGAAGCCAGCAATCAAGCTGCATCTGACCATTTCGTTGAAACCACCAAAATGGTTGTATTAGGTTCAGGGGCTCAACGAGAACTTGAAGATGTTCATCTCTCCCGCTATGCCTGTTACCTGGTAGTACAAAACGGCGACCCTGCGAAACCGGTCATTGCGGCAGGGCAGACTTATTTTGCTATCCAGACCCGACGGCAGGAGCTTGCTGACGATGAAGCATTTAAGCAACTTCGTGAAGACGAAAAGCGTCTGTTTCTGAGAAATGAGTTGAAAGAACATAACAAACAATTGGTTGAGGCAGCACAGCAAGCTGGGGTAGCGACAGCTACTGATTTCGCCATATTTCAGAATCATGGTTACCAGGGGCTGTATGGTGGATTAGATCAGAAAGCCATCCACCAACTGAAGGGGCTGAAAAAGAGTCAGAAGATCCTGGATCATATGGGTTCAACAGAACTGGCGGCTAATCTCTTTCGAGCTACCCAAACAGAAGAAAAACTCAAGCGGGATGGCGTGAATTCAAAACAGCAAGCTAATACCACACACTTTGACGTGGGTAGCAAGGTGAGGCAAACCATTCAGGAACTTGGCGGAACCATGCCTGAGGAGTTGCCGACCCCGCAGGTCAGCATCAAGCAGTTGGAAAACAGTGTAAAAATTACAGAGAAGAAATAGCAGAAACTAAAAACTCTTTTTGTTGATTGAGATACCCGATGCGTAAGCCAAAGTCCAGGTGCGGTGAACACAATGGCTAAACATTGCACCTTTCTTTTCCACCCCTCAATTTTAACCTATTTTTTCTTATGCATTTTCTCAGACAAGAAGTCAGAAGAATGCATCTACGCTACAGAAAATAGCGATTTCACATAACTACAAGTTATCAATTTCCTCTCACCTTAAAAAATCTCAATCGTGACAATACGCACAAATCGCTACCCTGCCAGACAGATTTTTAGGGAGAGAACCATGCTGTTACACATTTTGTATTTGGTTGGCATTACTGCCGAAGCCATGACGGGGGCTCTGGCGGCCGGGCGACGCCGCATGGATACATTTGGCGTAATTATTATTGCGACCGCCACCGCAATTGGCGGAGGGTCAGTGCGCGATATTCTGCTGGGCCACTATCCGCTCGGCTGGGTCAAACACCCGGAATATGTGATTATCGTCGCTACCGCCGCAGTACTCACCACTATCGTTGCTCCTGTAATGCCTTACCTGCGCAAAGTGTTTCTGGTGCTCGATGCGCTCGGACTGGTGGTCTTTTCTATCATCGGGGCACAGGTTGCACTGGATATGGGGCACGGCCCAATTATTGCCGTTGTCGCGGCGGTAACCACCGGCGTGTTTGGCGGCGTTTTGCGCGATATGTTCTGTAAACGTATCCCACTGGTATTCCAGAAAGAGTTGTATGCCGGTGTCTCATTTGCCTCCGCCGTGCTGTACATCGCGCTGCAACACTATGTTTCTAACCATGATGTGGTAATTATCTCCACCCTGGTATTCGGCTTTTTTGCCCGCTTACTGGCGCTACGCCTTAAGCTGGGATTACCGGTCTTTTACTACAGCCACGAAGGACACTAAGGTTCAAAACCTGTGATCTGCTGGGCAGCCAGCCAACTGCCCAGCTTCTTGATTTGCGCATTTTCCTTCCATTCAATAACCTGTCTGGCGCGCCCCGATCCAGTCCCCGGCAGCTGCTGCCAGAACTGCTCCGTGCTAAATAAAAGTTGCGACCAGGACCGTTCATCACTGGCATTAAGCGCCGCCCGGGTTAGCGGTATTCCCATTGCCATCACCCAGCGAGTAAAAGGCTGCTTACGAGCCAGATTAAACTGATGCCATAGCTGCGCACTTTTACTTTTCGCGATCCCCGGCGTGTTCTGTAATTGCTCTGGCGTTAATAAAAGCCAGGAAAAGATATGCTCAAAGCGATGAGTCTGATGCAGCGCGCGCCAGCCGGCCTCACCAATGCCATCCAGCCCCAGAACCTGTTTTGACCCCAGCCAGACTAAGCGTGAAATGAACTGTTCCTGACAAACATCAGAAGCAAAGTAGCAGGTCAACGAGTTAAAGCGGTTTTCTGGTGGTGTCGGTTTTGTACGTTCTGCACCGCGCCAGACCACATCATCAATGCGAGGAATACCCTGACCGGCAAGGCTGACGAGGATCTGATCACCAGGCGCAATATCCCACTCCTGCCAGCGCCTGACGGAACCAATATTCACCCGCTGGACTTTTTTATCATCCAGCATGACAGGTGCGAGTGACGCAACCACCGATATTTTACCGCTCTTACCCACCGCAAACTGAATCGCCTTCACTTCGGCAACCTGAGCTACAGGTTGATATTTCCAGGCCACCAGCCATTCTGCCTGGCCTGGTAGCCAATGGCGGGATTCGGGTTCTTTCGCCCCTCGCACAACTACGCCATCGGTGACGAAGGGTAATTCCGCTTTCCACCACTCATTGCGTACGCGCGCAACTTCATCAGCATTTTTCACCGCACGGGTATACGTCTGCGTTAGAGTAAAACCTGCGGTAGCCAGCTCTTTTAAACGATCAGACATTAACTGCGGTCCATCCGGCCATGCCCAGACAAAAACGCCCAGAGAATTCAGCGTGTCGCTATCGTCCTGGCGCATCATCAAGCCAGCAACTTTTGCGCGGGCATTTATTCCCCCCATTTGTTGTTGGATATGCCCCTCGCGCTGGAGAAATATTTCCCCCTGAAGCGTACTGTTGGCTAAAGGCCCGCTAACGGTTTGCGGCACAGCGGAAATTAAGCTAACTTTCTGCGTCCAGTCCTCGCCTTTCAGGCCATTACCGCGACTGATTGCTTTGTTCAGTTTCCCGTCCCGATAAACCAGGGTTACCGCAACGCCATCAACTTTTGGCTGCACCCAAAGATCGCTACGTTCTCGCATCCACAGACTTAATGCGTTTTTATCCACCATTTTGCGTACACCCGTATGGGCAACCGGATGCATAACCGCACCATTTAAAGGCGGCATCATCACGTCGCGGGGCTCGCTCCCAAAGCAGCGTTGCCACTGCGTAAGACGGGCGCTTAACTGATCGTAAACACCGTCTTCCACCTCACTTTTTCCTTCCTTCCAGTAGTCATCGTCCCACTGTTTTATTTGCTGTTGCAGGCGGGAAATTTCTTCCTGTGCTCTGGCTGGCGACCAGGCCGGACAGACCGCCCACACAGATGATTGCCAGCACAAGATACTTATTAATATCGCCATCCATACTTTCATCTTCACCTCCGCTGTAGTCAGGCTGGCAGATATACAACGTGGTGAAGGCAAAGCCGAGTGGCAAAAACGGAGTCTGCGAGGACGCTTCCTGAGAATCGTCTTTATTGCAGTAAATCACAGGCAAATGCGGAAACAGCTACGCAAAACGCAACAACTTTGCGCAAAAAGTGTGAGCAAGGGCTACGTCACATGGCCGCGCCGTGTATAATAAGCTCGTATGTAGGCTTTATTTCGCTAATCACATACGAAAGATACTCATGGCTCAAGGCACGCTTTATATTGTTTCTGCCCCCAGTGGCGCGGGTAAATCCAGCCTGATTCAGGCTTTATTAAAAACCCAACCGTTGTATGACACCCAGGTTTCTGTTTCACACACCACACGCCAACCGCGTCCTGGTGAAGTCCACGGTGAACATTATTTCTTTGTTAATCATGATGAATTTAAAGAAATGATTAGCAGAGATGCGTTCCTCGAACACGCAGAAGTTTTTGGTAATTACTATGGCACTTCGCGTGAGGCCATTGAGCAAGTACTGGCGACCGGTGTCGATGTTTTTCTCGATATCGACTGGCAGGGTGCGCAGCAAATTCGCCAGAAGATGCCGCACGCGCGGAGTATCTTTATTTTACCGCCGTCCAAAATTGAACTGGACCGCCGTCTACGCGGTCGCGGTCAGGACAGCGAAGAGGTCATTGCAAAGCGTATGGCGCAAGCTGTTGCAGAAATGAGCCATTACGCCGAATATGATTATCTGATTGTGAATGATGACTTCGATACCGCGTTGACCGATTTGAAGACCATTATTCGCGCCGAACGTCTGCGCATGAGCCGCCAAAAGCAGCGTCATGACGCTTTAATCAGCAAATTGTTGGCAGACTGAACCTGATTTCAGTATCATGCCCAGTCATTTCTTCACCTGTGGAGCTTTTTAAGTATGGCACGCGTAACTGTTCAGGACGCTGTAGAGAAAATTGGTAACCGTTTTGACCTGGTACTGGTCGCCGCGCGTCGCGCTCGTCAGATGCAGGTAGGCGGAAAGGATCCGCTGGTACCGGAAGAAAACGATAAAACCACTGTAATCGCGCTGCGCGAAATCGAAGAAGGTCTGATCAACAACCAGATCCTCGACGTTCGCGAACGCCAGGAACAGCAAGAGCAGGAAGCCGCTGAATTACAAGCCGTTACCGCTATTGCTGAAGGTCGTCGTTAATCACAAAGCGGGTCGCCCTTGTATCTGTTTGAAAGCCTGAATCAACTGATTCAAACCTACCTGCCGGAAGACCAAATCAAGCGTCTGCGGCAGGCGTATCTCGTTGCACGTGATGCTCACGAGGGGCAAACACGTTCAAGCGGTGAACCCTATATCACGCACCCGGTAGCGGTTGCCTGCATTCTGGCCGAGATGAAACTCGACTATGAAACGCTGATGGCGGCGCTGCTGCATGACGTGATTGAAGATACTCCCGCCACCTACCAGGATATGGAACAGCTTTTTGGTAAAAGCGTCGCCGAGCTGGTAGAGGGGGTGTCGAAACTTGATAAACTCAAGTTCCGCGATAAGAAAGAGGCGCAGGCCGAAAACTTTCGCAAGATGATTATGGCGATGGTGCAGGATATCCGCGTCATCCTCATCAAACTTGCCGACCGTACCCACAACATGCGCACGCTGGGCTCACTTCGCCCGGACAAACGTCGCCGCATCGCCCGTGAAACTCTCGAAATTTATAGCCCGCTGGCGCACCGTTTAGGTATCCACCACATTAAAACCGAACTCGAAGAGCTGGGTTTTGAGGCGCTGTATCCCAATCGTTACCGCGTAATTAAAGAAGTGGTGAAAGCCGCGCGCGGCAACCGTAAAGAGATGATCCAAAAAATCCTCTCTGAAATCGAAGGGCGTTTGCAGGAAGCGGGAATACCGTGCCGCGTCAGTGGTCGCGAAAAGCATCTTTATTCGATTTACTGCAAAATGGTGCTCAAAGAGCAGCGTTTTCACTCAATCATGGACATCTACGCTTTCCGCGTGATCGTCAATGATTCTGACACCTGTTATCGCGTGCTCGGGCAAATGCATAGCCTGTACAAGCCGCGTCCGGGTCGCGTGAAAGACTACATCGCCATTCCAAAAGCGAACGGCTATCAGTCTTTGCACACCTCGATGATCGGCCCGCACGGTGTGCCGGTTGAGGTCCAGATCCGTACCGAAGATATGGATCAGATGGCGGAGATGGGTGTTGCCGCGCACTGGGCTTATAAAGAGCACGGCGAAACCAGCACCACCGCGCAAATCCGCGCCCAGCGCTGGATGCAAAGCCTGCTGGAGCTGCAACAGAGCGCCGGTAGTTCGTTTGAATTTATCGAGAGCGTTAAATCCGATCTCTTCCCGGATGAGATTTACGTTTTCACACCGGAAGGGCGAATTGTCGAGCTGCCTGCCGGTGCAACGCCCGTCGACTTCGCTTATGCAGTGCATACCGATATCGGTCATGCCTGCGTGGGCGCACGCGTTGACCGCCAGCCTTACCCGCTGTCGCAGCCGCTTACCAGCGGTCAAACCGTTGAAATCATTACCGCACCGGGCGCTCGCCCGAATGCCGCGTGGCTGAACTTTGTCGTTAGCTCAAAAGCGCGCGCCAAAATTCGTCAGTTGCTGAAAAACCTCAAGCGTGATGATTCTGTAAGCCTGGGCCGTCGTCTGCTCAACCATGCTTTGGGTGGTAGCCGTAAGCTGAATGAAATCCCGCAGGAAAATATTCAGCGCGAGCTGGATCGCATGAAGCTGGCAACGCTTGACGATCTGCTGGCAGAAATCGGACTTGGTAACGCAATGAGCGTGGTGGTCGCGAAAAATCTGCAACATGGGGACGCCTCCATTCCACCGGCAACCCAAAGCCACGGACATCTGCCCATTAAAGGTGCCGATGGCGTGCTGATCACCTTTGCGAAATGCTGCCGCCCTATTCCTGGCGACCCGATTATCGCCCACGTCAGCCCCGGTAAAGGTCTGGTGATCCACCATGAATCCTGCCGTAATATCCGTGGCTACCAGAAAGAGCCAGAGAAGTTTATGGCTGTGGAATGGGATAAAGAGACGGCGCAGGAGTTCATCACCGAAATCAAGGTGGAGATGTTCAATCATCAGGGCGCGCTGGCAAACCTGACGGCGGCAATTAACACCACGACTTCGAATATTCAAAGTTTGAATACGGAAGAGAAAGATGGTCGCGTCTACAGCGCCTTTATTCGTCTGACCGCCCGTGACCGTGTGCATCTGGCGAATATCATGCGCAAAATCCGCGTGATGCCAGACGTGATTAAAGTCACCCGAAACCGAAATTAATGTTTTATGAACCCAACACGTTATGCACGCATCTGCGAAATGCTCGCCAGGCGGCAGCCTGATCTGACCGTCTGCATGGAGCAGGTCCACAAACCTCATAACGTTTCTGCGATTATTCGTACCGCAGATGCCGTTGGCGTACATGAAGTTCACGCCGTCTGGCCTGGTAGCCGCATGCGTACCATGGCCTCTGCGGCGGCGGGTAGCAACAGTTGGGTGCAGGTGAAAACGCACCGCACCATTGGCGATGCCGTCGCTCATCTCAAAGGCCAGGGCATGCAGATTCTGGCAACCCATCTTTCTGATAACGCTGTCGATTTCCGCGAAATTGATTACACTCGCCCGACCTGCATTTTGATGGGACAGGAGAAAACGGGCATCACGCAGGAAGCATTGGCCCTGGCGGATCAGGACATCATCATTCCGATGATCGGCATGGTGCAGTCGCTGAATGTTTCCGTTGCCTCAGCCCTCATTCTTTACGAAGCCCAGCGTCAGCGGCAAAATGCAGGCATGTACCTGCGTGAAAACAGCATGTTGCCGGAAGCAGAGCAACAACGCCTGTTGTTTGAAGGCGGCTATCCGGTGCTGGCGAAAGTCGCAAAACGCAAAGGCCTGCCTTATCCCCACGTCAATCAGCAAGGCGAGATCGAAGCTGATGCCGACTGGTGGGCTACTATGCAGGCTGCAGGGTAAGTGCCATGAAAGGTCGCCTGTTAGATGCTGTCCCACTCAGTTCCCTAACGGGCGTTGGCGCAGCACTTAGTAACAAACTGGCGAAAATCAACCTGCATACCGTGCAGGATCTACTCTTACACCTTCCCCTGCGCTACGAAGATCGCACCCATCTCTACCCCATCGGAGAACTACTGCCGGGCGTTTATGCCACGGTGGAAGGCGAAGTGCTGAACTGCAATATCTCCTTCGGCGGTCGGCGGATGATGACCTGCCAGATCAGCGACGGTTCCGGCATCCTCACCATGCGCTTTTTCAATTTCAGCGCGGCAATGAAAAATAGCCTGGCGACGGGCCGCCGTGTACTGGCTTATGGCGAAGCAAAGCGCGGTAAATATGGTGCGGAGATGATCCACCCGGAATACCGCGTGCAGGGCGATCTCAGCACGCCAGAATTACAGGAAACGCTCACGCCGGTTTATCCAACAACGGAAGGCGTAAAGCAGGCCACGCTGCGTAAATTAACCGACCAGGCGCTGGATCTGCTCGACACCTGCGCCATTGAAGAACTCCTGCCGCCGGAACTGTCACAAGGAATGATGACGCTACCGGAAGCGTTGCGCACTTTGCACCGCCCGCCGCCGACGCTACAGCTTAGCGATCTGGAAACCGGGCAGCATCCGGCGCAACGTCGTCTGATTCTGGAAGAACTGCTGGCGCACAACCTCAGCATGTTAGCCTTACGTGCCGGAGCACAGCGTTTTCATGCCCAGCCGCTGAGCGCCAATGACGCGCTGAAAAATAAACTCCTCGCCGCCTTACCGTTCAAGCCAACGGGCGCACAGGCACGCGTAGTGGCGGAGATCGAGCATGATATGGCGCTGGATGTTCCAATGATGCGCCTGGTGCAGGGCGATGTAGGTTCCGGTAAAACACTGGTCGCCGCCCTCGCCGCGCTGCGTGCGATTGCCCACGGCAAACAGGTGGCCCTGATGGCACCAACCGAATTACTCGCCGAGCAGCACGCCAATAACTTCCGCAACTGGTTTGCACCGCTCGGTATCGAAGTGGGCTGGCTCGCCGGTAAGCAGAAAGGTAAAGCGCGACTGGCACAGCAGGAAGCCATCGCCAGCGGTCAGGTGCAGATGATTGTCGGTACACACGCCATCTTCCAGGAACAGGTGCAGTTTAACGGTCTGGCGCTGGTGATTATCGACGAACAGCATCGTTTTGGCGTGCATCAGCGTCTGGCATTGTGGGAGAAAGGCCAGCAGCAGGGCTTCCATCCGCATCAGTTGATCATGACCGCCACGCCGATCCCCCGCACGCTGGCAATGACGGCGTATGCCGATCTCGATACCTCGGTGATAGATGAGCTGCCGCCAGGCCGCACGCCAGTGACTACGGTCGCTATTCCTGATACCCGCCGTACCGACATCATTGACCGCGTGCGCCACGCCTGCATGACTGAAGGTCGTCAGGCGTACTGGGTTTGTACGTTGATTGAAGAGTCAGAGTTACTGGAAGCGCAGGCGGCGGAAGCTACCTGGGAAGAGTTGAAACTGGCGCTACCAGAATTGAATGTTGGCCTGGTACACGGGCGGATGAAACCAGCCGAGAAACAGGCGGTGATGGCGTCGTTTAAACAAGGTGAGCTACAACTGCTGGTTGCCACTACCGTTATTGAAGTCGGCGTTGATGTGCCTAACGCCAGTCTGATGATTATCGAAAACCCTGAGCGTCTGGGTCTAGCGCAGTTACACCAGCTGCGCGGGCGCGTAGGTCGTGGCGCGGTGGCTTCTCACTGCGTGCTGCTCTACAAAACGCCGCTCTCCAAAATGGCGCAAATTCGCCTGCAAGTGCTGCGCGACAGTAACGACGGTTTTGTGATTGCGCAAAAAGATCTGGAGATTCGCGGCCCTGGCGAATTGTTAGGCACGCGTCAGACGGGTAATGCTGAATTTAAAGTGGCGGATTTACTGCGCGATCAGGCGATGATCCCGGAAGTTCAGCGCCTGGCGCGACATATTCACGAACGTTACCCACAACAAGCAAAAGCCCTGATAGAACGCTGGATGCCGGAGACGGAACGTTACTCCAACGCATGACCAGACTCATCACAAGACAAGTCACGCAGTAAATCTTCAATCTGGATAGTGAGGATATCCATTGCCTCATACGCATCCTGTGCAATTCGCGCCGCCATTGCGCCTTCCGGTTCACCACGCAGAATTTCAGCCGCTGCCTGTACGCCAGCCACAATCATTTCAGGTGTTAACATTTGGCGAAGAAAAGCGCGATTATCAGAGGACCAGCCATCTTTATGGCCTAATGGATGCCCCCAGCCTATCCATTCTTGCGACCATAACGGATTGGCTTCTATGGGATAAATTAGATGCGCGGCATACTGAATAGCACACACCGCTTTTCCTGGCGTATCCAGCGCCCACCAGCGCGACCAGAGAGAACGAATTAACGGCGCGGCCCCACCCAGAGTATTGAACACCGCCAGCCAGCAAAGAACGTTATTGAAACCACGCTCGTTATCCATACGCTGCAACGCGGTGTCCAGTAAAAATTGCCGTACCTGCTGGCGTTGGGAAGCATTCATCATCTCCTGCCAGAGATAGGGCCGACACAATGCCTTCATTAAGGATTCTTCGAAGTGATCACCATAACCGCCAGCTAAAACGGTTTCATGCCATTGCGCCAGGCAGAGCGGAAACAGATAGCGAAACAACTCTATTTGCATCGGTTCGTTATAAACGAGATTGAGTACATAGTAAGCACTCAAATCCCATTCGCTGATCTGCTGCCACTCTTTAGCCGCCAGCGCCTTGAGTTCGGCATCTGCGTAATCAAATTCCGTTTCCCATACACAGAGCACTGGCGGCTCATCACCAAAAATATGGCGACAGTGTTCACGTAGCGTTTCCGGTTCCTTCCGACGCTTTTTCATTTTTAACCGGCAAAAATCGGCAACATTAAATACAGCTTAATCACCAGCGCATTGACGATATCGATAAAGAACGCACCGACCATCGGCACCACCAAAAACGCCATGTGCGACGGGCCAAAGCGTTCAGTGATCGCCTGCATGTTGGCGATTGCCGTTGGCGTTGCACCGAGGCCAAAACCACAGTGACCCGCAGCCAGCACTGCCGCATCGTAGTTTTTGCCCATCATGCGCCAGGTAACGAAGATGGCATACAACGCCATGAAGATGGTCTGTACCACCAGAATCGCCAGCATCGGCAGCGCCAGCGAAGCCAGCTCCCACAGTTTCAGCCCCATCAGCGCCATCGCCAGGAACAACGACAGGCTTACGTTACCCAGCACGGATACCGCACGCTCAAAGACGCGGTAAAAGCCCATCATTGACAGACCGTTGCTCAGAATCACGCCAACAAACAGTACACAGACGAAGGTCGGCAGTTCAAAAGCAGTGCCAGCCAAAAGTTGCGCAACAATTTTCCCCACCGTCAGGCAGATAGCAATCAGCGCGATAGTTTCAATCAGCACCAGCGAGGTGATCATGCGTCCCACATCCGGCTTTTCAAACGCCGTCGGGACTTCCTGGTCATCCGGAATACCGTTCGGCGTGGTGGAGTGTTTCACCAGATAGCGCGCCACCGGACCGCCAATCAAGCCGCCCAGCACCAGACCGAACGTTGCACAGGCCATCGCCACTTCCGTCGCATTGGTGAAGCCATAACGTTCAATGAACAATTTACTCCACGCAGCGCCCGTACCGTGACCGCCGGAAAGCGTAATAGAACCGGCCAACAGCCCCATCAGCGGATCAAGCCCTAACAGGCTAGCCATACCAATGCCAATGGCATTTTGCATCACCAACAGACCAACAACCACAATCAAGAAGATGCCAACCACACGCCCACCGGCACGCAAACTGGCAATGTTGGCGTTCAGGCCAATGGTGGCGAAGAAAGCCAGCATTAACGGATCGCGCAGGGACATATCAAAGTTGACTTCCCAGCCCATGCTTTTTTTCAGTACTAGTAGCGCCAGCGCCACCAACAAACCACCCGCAACAGGTTCCGGTATGGTGTATTTCTTCAAAAAGGAGACGGAATGGACCAACTTACGCCCGAGCAGCAACGTCAGCGTTGCGGCAACAAGCGTTGCTAAAGTATCGAGATGAAACATAGTTACTCCTTTGTATCCGCATCACTCTTTCATACTCGTCATACTTCATCGCGCAGTGGCAACTTCATGAACTATGACGGGTATCGAGTTATGCTTTCCTGGGTCAAATTCTCAGCTGTTAATGAACAAATGGCATGGATTTTAAGCAGAAAAATACCAAAAGTTATATAAAAAAGTGCATTTATCTCATTTAAATATTTAGATGAGGATGTGGCAAACGTTTGCTTTTCTCTTTCGGTCAGCTAAAATGCCCGCTTTGCTACCACGGGATTGTTTTCGATGTCTGTTTCCACCCTCGAGTCAGAAAATGCGCAACCGGTTGCGCAGACTCAAAACAGCGAACTGATTTACCGTCTTGAAGATCGTCCGCCGCTTCCTCAAACCCTGTTTGCCGCCTGTCAGCATCTGCTGGCGATGTTCGTTGCGGTGATCACGCCAGCGCTATTAATCTGCCAGGCGCTGGGTTTACCGGCACAAGACACGCAACACATTATTAGTATGTCGCTGTTTGCCTCCGGTGTGGCATCGATTATTCAAATTAAGGCCTGGGGTCCGGTTGGCTCCGGGCTGTTGTCTATTCAGGGCACCAGCTTCAACTTTGTTGCCCCGCTGATTATGGGCGGTACCGCGCTGAAAACCGGTGGTGCTGATGTTCCTACCATGATGGCGGCTTTGTTCGGCACGTTGATGCTGGCAAGTTGCACCGAGATGGTGATCTCCCGCGTTCTGCATCTGGCGCGCCGCATTATTACGCCGCTGGTTTCTGGCGTTGTGGTGATGATTATCGGCCTGTCGCTAATTCAGGTTGGGTTAACGTCCATTGGCGGCGGTTACGCAGCCATGAGCGATAACACCTTCGGCGCACCGAAAAATCTGCTGCTGGCAGGCGTGGTCTTAGCCTTAATTATCCTGCTTAACCGTCAACGTAACCCTTACTTACGCGTGGCCTCACTGGTGATTGCGATGGCGGCCGGATATGCGCTGGCGTGGTTTATGGGCATGTTGCCAGAAAGCAACGAACCGATGACGCAAGAACTGATTATGGTGCCAACGCCGCTCTATTACGGTCTTGGCATTGAATGGAGTCTGCTGCTGCCGCTGATGCTGGTCTTTATGATCACTTCGCTGGAAACCATTGGCGATATCACGGCGACCTCTGACGTTTCCGAACAGCCAGTGTCCGGTCCGCTGTACATGAAACGCCTGAAAGGCGGCGTGCTGGCAAACGGCCTGAACTCGTTTGTTTCGGCGGTGTTTAACACCTTCCCGAACTCCTGCTTCGGGCAAAACAACGGAGTGATCCAGTTGACTGGTGTTGCCAGCCGCTATGTCGGTTTTGTCGTCGCGCTGATGTTGATCGTGCTGGGTCTGTTCCCGGCAGTGAGCGGTTTTGTACAACACATTCCAGAACCGGTTCTGGGCGGCGCAACGCTTGTAATGTTTGGCACCATCGCCGCCTCCGGTGTGCGTATCGTTTCTCGTGAGCCGCTGAACCGTCGGGCGATTCTGATTATCGCGCTGTCGCTGGCGGTTGGTCTGGGCGTGTCTCAGCAGCCGCTGATTTTGCAGTTTGCCCCTGAATGGCTGAAAAACCTGCTCTCCTCCGGGATCGCCGCGGGCGGTATTACTGCCATCGTGCTGAATCTGATTTTCCCACCAGAAAAACAGTAATTCACTGGCGGCGGTAAGATAATTACCGCCGCAGTCTCACCTCTTTCACCATTCCCGCCTTGAGGATTGCGCGTAAATCGTGCATAACTCCCTTATGTGCATTTCACGGGATGGAAGACCATGAAATTTATTGGGAAGCTGCTTCTCTACATTCTCATCGCTCTGTTAGTGGTGATCGCTGGCCTCTATTTTCTTCTGCAAACCCGCTGGGGAGCAGAACATATCAGCGCATGGGTTTCCGAGAATAGCGACTATCATCTGGCCTTCGGGGCGATGGATCACCGTTTTTCCGCGCCATCTCATATCGTGCTGGAGAACGTCACGTTTGGTCGTGATGGTCAGCCCGCGACCCTGGTGGCAAAAAGTGTCGACATTGCGCTAAGCAGTCGGCAACTGACCGAACCACGCCATGTCGATACCATCCTGCTGGAAAACGGGACGCTGAATCTCACCGACCAGACCGCGCCGCTACCGTTCAAAGCCGATCGTCTGCAACTGCGTGATATGGCGTTTAATAGCCCGAATAGCGAATGGAAACTGAGCGCGCAGCGGGTAAATGGCGGCGTGGTTCCGTGGTCACCAGAAGCCGGTAAAGTGCTGGGTACGAAGGCGCAGATTCAGTTTAGTGCCGGATCGCTTTCGCTCAATGATGTTCCTGCCACCAATGTACTGATTGAAGGCAGTATTGATAACGATCGCGTTACGCTGACTAACCTGGGTGCCGACATCGCCCGCGGGACATTAACCGGAAACGCGCAGCGTAACGCCGACGGCAGCTGGCAAGTGGAAAATCTGCGCATGGCGGATATCCGTCTACAAAGCGAAAAATCGCTAACCGACTTCTTTGCGCCATTACGCTCTGTCCCGTCGTTGCAGATTGGTCGCCTGGAAGTCATCGATGCTCGTCTGCAAGGTCCGGACTGGGCGGTGACCGACCTCGATCTCAGCTTGCGCAACATGACCTTCAGTAAAGATGACTGGCAGACACAGGAAGGCAAACTGTCGATGAACGCCAGCGAGTTCATTTATGGTTCGCTGCATTTATTTGACCCGATTATAAACGCGGAATTTTCCCCGCAGGGCGTAGCGCTGCGCCAGTTCACCAGCCGCTGGGAAGGGGGTATGGTCAGAACGTCAGGGAACTGGCTGCGTGACGGGAAAACGTTGATCCTTGATGATGTGGCAATTGCCGGGCTGGAATATACCTTGCCGAAAAACTGGCAACAGTTGTGGATGGAAACGACACCCGGTTGGTTAAACAGCCTGCAACTGAAGAGATTTAGCGCCAGCCGCAATCTGATCATTGATATCGACCCTGACTTCCCGTGGCAGCTCACCGCGCTCGATGGTTACGGTGCCAACCTGACGCTGGTTACCGATCATAAATGGGGCGTCTGGAGTGGCTCGGCGAATCTGAATGCCGCCGCCGCGACATTCAATCGTGTTGATGTTCGTCGCCCGTCGCTGGCGCTGACCGCCAACAGCAGCACGGTGAATATCAGCGAACTGAGTGCATTTACTGAAAAAGGCATTCTGGAAGCCACCGCCAGTGTTTCACAAACGCCACAACGTCAGACACATATCAGCCTGAATGGACGCGGTGTGCCGGTGAATATTTTGCAACAGTGGGGATGGCCTAAATTACCGTTGACTGGCGACGGCAATATTCAGCTTACCGCCAGTGGCGATATTCAGGCCAATGTCCCGTTGAAACCTACGGTTAGCGGGCAATTGCATGCCGTGAACGCCGCAAAGCAGCAAGTGACTCAAACCATGAATGCTGGCATCGTTTCCAGCGGTGAAGTTACATCGACGGAGCCGGTGCGGTAAACATCAATCTCGCCGGGTACGACTCAGACGTACCCGGCATTCCATCAATAGATTACAACGTAATTGTCAGCGCATTCCCTTGAGGCTTCACCACCAGCCCCTGCTCACTTTCAGCCTGCGAACCGTCTTGCAGACCATTTACTTTCACAACATTGCGCAGGCACAGCGTCCAGTTCTTCGCCTCGCCCGCACCAGTCACAGTAATCGTGTTGCCAGTACGTGCTGCTTTTAAAGTAAAGATCACCGATCCGTCAGTAGCGGGCACTTCACAGACGGCTTCATGCCCGTCTTGCAGATTAAAGAGGTGGAATGCCGTGCCTTCGTGCCACACGTAATCGGGACGTTGATCGTTGTTGCCCAGCGCCAGTAGGGTGTTATCACGCACATAAATGGGCAGACTCAGGAAGCTGTGCTGCTGTTTATGCCAGCGACTACCGTCGAGCTCATCGTTGTGCCACAGGTGTGTCCAGCGACCTTCCGGCAGGTAGAACTGCACATCGCCCGCTTCAGTGAACACCGGCGCAACCATCACGTTGTCGCCTAACATGTATTGACGGTCAAGGTAATCACAAGCCGGATCGTCCGGGAACTCCATCATCATGGCCCGCATCATCGGCGTACCCCGCGCGTTCGCACGCGCAGCTTCACGATACAGATACGGCATCATGCGGCATTTCAGTTGCGTGAAGAAGCGCACCACATCACAGGACTCATCATCGTAGGCCCACGGCACACGATAAGATTTGCTACCGTGTAAACGGCTATGGCTGGAGAGCAAACCAAACGCGCACCAGCGTTTGTAAACGTGCGCCGGAGCGGTATTTTCAAAGCCGCCGATATCGTGGCTCCAGAAGCCAAAACCTGAAAGGCCAATAGACAAACCACCGCGCAGGCTTTCCGCCATTGATTCGTAGTTAGCGTAACAATCGCCACCCCAGTGTACCGGGAATTTCTGCGCACCGACGGAGGCCGAGCGGGCAAACAAGACAGCTTCTTCCTCACCAACGGTGTCCTTGAGCACGTTCCACACCAGTTCGTTGTAGATGTACGCATAATGGTTATGCATTTTCTGCGGATCGGAACCGTCAAACCACTGAACATCAGTTGGGATACGTTCGCCAAAGTCGGTCTTAAAGCAATCAACGCCCATCGCGACCAGACCTTTCAGTTTGTCGGCGTACCATTTGCAGGCATCCGGATTGGTAAAGTCATAAATCGCCAGACCTGGCTGCCATTTATCCCACTGCCATAGCGAACCGTCCGGGCGTTTGAGTAAATAGCCTTTCTCTTGTAACTCTTTAAAGACGGGGGATTTTTGACCGATATAGGGGTTAATCCAGACGCAGATTTTCAGTCCTTTCGCTTTCAGGCGGCGGATCATCCCTTCCGGGTCAGGGAAAGTCAGCGGGTCCCACTCAAAATCGCACCACTGGAAGGCTTTCATCCAGAAACAGTCAAAGTGGAAAACATGCAGCGGCAGATTGCGTTCCGCCATACCATCGATAAAGCTGTTTACCGTCGCTTCGTCGTAGTTGGTGGTAAATGAAGTGGTTAGCCACAGGCCGAAGGACCACGCGGGCGGCAGCGCCGGACGACCAGCAAAGCGGGTATAACGATCAAGTACCGCTTTCGGCGTCGGGCCGTCGATAACAAAGTATTCGAGATATTCACTCTCAACGCTGAACTGCACTTTGGAGACTTTCTCCGATCCCACTTCAAAAGAGACACACTGGGGATGATTGACCAGTACCCCATAACCACGGTTAGTCATGTAGAACGGGATATTTTTATACGCCTGTTCAGTACTTGTGCCGCCGTCCCGGTTCCAGGTCTCTACCGTCTGGCCATTGCGCACCAGGGCAGTAAAGCGCTCTCCCAGACCGTAAACTGTTTCGCCAACGCCAAGATCAAGCCGCTCAAACATATAATTGCGTTGATTATTCGTGTCCTGCACGTAGCCATTATTTTTCACCTGACTACCGGTAATACGTTCGCCGTTGCGCAGAAAATCCAGTGACCAGAACTCACCTTTGCTGACACGCGCGCTTAAGTTGCCACTTTTAAACTCAGCATAACGTTCTGTGTTTTCGATTGTGACCTTCACGTCCTGCAAAATATTGAGCGGATAATGAGGACCGTTATTCAGCGCCCCCTGAAAATGCTCAATCCGCACACCGACAATACCTTCCTGTGGGGAGAAAAAGCGCAACGTAAATAAAGGAGTATCAAGCTGCCAGGTACGTTCACGCACATCACGGGGGGCAGCATAGACCACCATTTCATTATCCTGCTGTTCAACCTCGAACACCTGAAGCGGGTGAATCAAATTGAGGCCAGGTTGAATCAACCAGTTTCCATCGCTAATTTTCATTGCCGTTCCTTAGTTCTGCACTTCTTGAGAGGTGAATTGTTGCTGGCAACGGCGTTTACCCTGAGCCAGCTGTTCCATAACGGTTTTCAGATTGTGCGTCGTGAGTGAGTAGTAGCGTTTAGCGATAATCGCGCTCAGCAAATAACAGATCGCCGGAACAATCGTGAATAGCGCAATAATGATGCTAATCGTGGCGCTGTTCTGCGCTTTTTCTGCCGCATCATATCCGCCATAAGCCAGCATCCAGCCGATAAGAGCGCCGCCGAAGGCCAACCCCAGTTTGAGCACAAACAGCGTGCCAGCAAAACTGATCCCGGTCAGGCGTTTACCATTGCACCACTCGCCGTAGTCGACGGTATCGGACATCATTACCCACTGGATAGGTGTCACCAGTTGATGCAACACACCAATCACGAAGATGAAGACAAACATAGTGATGCTGGCCTGCATGGGAACAAAGAACATCGCGAGGCTAATCACTGCCAGCAGGGCGTTCGTCCACCAGAAGATAGTGACTTTACATTTCCAGTCGGTCAGAGGTTTTGCCAGTGCGGAACCAATCAGGTTACCCACGCAATAAGTGGTGAGAAAAGCGACAAACACTTCCGGCGTGCCCAAAATCCATGTGACGTAATACATCATCGCCCCACCGCGTACGCACACCGCCAGGATATTGAAAATGGTTAGTAAACCGACAATCCGCCACTGGTCGTTTTGCCAGATATCACGTAAATCTTCCCGCATAGACGTTGTTGTAGGTGGTGCTTCAACGCGTTCTTTAGTGGTGAAGAAACAAAATGCCAGCATCATGAATGCCACCACGGAAAGGACCGCGATACCGCCCTGGAAACCGAGTGGTTTATTATCACCGCCAATTAAATTAACCAGTGGCATCATCAGAACAGTAGAAAGCATGCCTCCCGCGGTCGCCAGCACAAAACGCCAGGATTGCAGCGAGATACGCTGAGTCGGGTCATTGGTGATTACACCACCCAATGCGCAGTAAGGGATATTGACGACGGTATAAAGTAAGGTAAGTAGGGTGTAAGTAATTGCTGCATAGATCATTTTGCCGTTCATACTGAGATCTGGCGTGCTATAGGCCAGTACACAGACGATCCCGAATGGCAGTGCGCCAAACAGTACCCACGGACGAAATTTACCCCAGCGAGAGCGCGTTCGATCGGCCAACAACCCCATGCAAGGATCGGAAATCGCATCCAGTGCACGAGCGACCAAAAACATGGTTCCGACAAAACCGGCAGGAATGCCAAAAATATCGGTATAAAAGAACATCATATATAACATTACGTTATCGAAAATAATGTGGCTGGCGGCGTCTCCCATGCCATAACCAATTTTCTCTTTAACGGACAACACTTCACTCTTCATCTGCTTTTCCTTGATGCTATAGGGGTGCTGAGACCGATAACGCATTTTGTAAACCATCCCTGTGAGAGCGAATATTCCGATATCTGGTTATTAATTTATGATTCTTGTTTTATGTGATCGTGGTAGCGTTAATTCCGCTCATATATCATTGTAAAATATGGGTTTTATATGAACTATAATGCTTTCGTGATAATACGCTGCGTGTATTAGGCGGAAAAAACTGATCTGGGGGATGTAGAAACTCAAGGAAGTAGCTATAATGCGCCCCGCCTCCATGTAGCAATCGAGGCGCGGAAGATCGTCGTCTCCGGTGAGGCGGCTGGACTTCAAATCCAGTTGGGGCCGCCAGCGGTCCCGGGCAGGTTCGACTCCTGTGATCTTCCGCCAAAGTTCCTCCTCACCCATCCGAGAAAGTCTTAAAAACCCTTTATTTTCAATCACCATTGTAGATTAATCATCCGTAGCAGTCCGACAAGTTCTCCCTGAATCCATGAAAAATATGTATAGTGATGTGTATAGATTTTTTATACACATTTTTGGCTTATACACATGGCACTTACAGACATACAAATCAAACGAGCAAAGCCCCAAGACAAGCCATACACATTGAACGACGGGCAAGGCCTGTCATTGCTTATCAATCCCGATGGCTCGAAAGGCTGGCGTTTCCGTTTCCGCTTTGCCGGGAAAGCACGGCTAATGTCATTTGGCAGCTACGACCTTGTGAGCCTCGCAGAAGCACGTGAGAAACGCGATACAGCTCGTAAGCAGGTAGCAAACGGCATAGACCCAGTGGAAGAACGTAAAGCCCAAAAGCTTGCACAGCAGCTCTCAACAGAAAACTCATTCGAAGCGATATGTCGGGAGTGGCATTCTAGTAAAGCCGATCGCTGGACACTGGCCTACCGCGAAGAAATCATTAAAACATTTGAGCAAGATGTGTTCCCGTTGATTGGGAAACGTCCTATCAGTGAAATCAAACCGTTAGAACTGCTTGAAGTATTGCGCCGAATAGAGAAGCGTGGGGCACTTGAGAAAACACGTAAGGTGCGTCAGAGGTGCGGTGAGGTTTATCGCTATGCAATCATAACTGGCCGCGCTGAATACAATCCTGCGCCTGATTTAGCCATCGCTCTGGCCGTTCCGAAGCAAAAGCACCATCCTTTTCTATCTGCCGAAGAGCTGCCTCATTTCATTCGGGATTTGGAAGCATACACCGGCAGCATCATCACCAAAAATGCTACAAAGATAGTCATGCTAACTGGTGTAAGAACGCAGGAGATGCGCTTTGCTACATGGGAAGAAGTTGACTTGGATAAAGGTATATGGGAGATACCAGCAGAACGGATGAAAATGCGCAGACCACATATTGTACCTTTGTCTACTCAGGTGGTAGACCTCTTTAAACAGCTCAAGCCTATCACTGGTCATTATCCCTACATTTTTATTGGTAGAAACAATCGAAGCAAGCCTATTTCTAAAGAAAGTGTGTCACAAGTGATTGAGCTACTTGGCTACAAAGGACGTGCTACGGGTCACGGTTTTAGACATACAATGTCGACAATATTGCATGAACAAGGGTTTGATAGTGCTTGGATTGAATTGCAGCTAGCGCACGTCGATAAGAATAGTATTCGCGGTGTGTACAATCATGCTAATTATGAGCGAAATAGAAAAAAAATGTTACAATGGTATGCTGATTATATTTTAACTGGAGATGTCTGATGCAAGAGAAACTTCAATGGGTATTGAATAATAAAGAATGGTTATTCTCAGGTGCCGGCTTATTGATTGTCACATTTATCATATTTATCGCTAAATTATTCTTTCGGTCGGAAAAAGATGGGAACAAATCTAACAAACAAAAGTCTTGCATGTTTACAATTGGGTCGAACAATAAAGCAAAAAATACTCAGAAGAATGAGCAATAATAACTCTCAAAAATCAACAATAAACGTTATTGGCTCAAATAATGATGCCAAGGTTAATCAATACAATATTTCAATTTACGCCAATGATGTTCTATCAATCCCTAACGAAATTAGAGAGGGAATAGTTGATGCTTTAGAGAATGAACTAGTTCATTCTGAGCTTAATATTTTTTTATGCTACCCCAATAAATTACAAGACAAGCATTTCGACTCATGTATTAAAAACTTAAAGACCGAACTTATTAAAATAGATGCTGTGGTATATGAGGGAGGAGGGAAACAGCCCTTACCTGAGACTGAAAGTCTATATACGCATATAGCAGAACTGGATTTCATCAAGAAAAAATGCGACAGCATCATAATATTTGTTTTGGATGAATTAACTCTATCTCAAATAACTTTAATTAGTTATTATAAAGTTACAAAGGATATAAAAAAACTAGATTTAATAGTCATTTTTAATGATAAAATCAAAAACCTTGATAAATTTTTCTCATTGGGAGTCATTCAGTACTGCGACGATAATAGTATAAAAATATTTGACATAACTGATATAGAAAATGAGAAAATCGATAACATTATCAGACGAATCAGAAATAAAAAATTAATCTCTAAGGATAAAGGGCTTTTAGGAGGGTAAATGTCTAACTCTATAAACTTTCGCTTACTATTATGGGCAAATTCAATTATCCAACCTGCGTCACCATCAGAGACACTGAATTATCTTAAATTATTATTAGCAGACGGTGAGACATTACCTGACATTGAATCTATAAGGCTATACTTTAGAGAGTTACAAAAAATTGGCTATCTGGAAGTAGTATCAATTAAAAACGAGCTTTATTCTGTAACTCCTGCAGGCGAAGATAAACTTACCGCAAATTTAAAAAAACTAAGAGACAAACTACGTATTTTTCTTCTTGACAAATGTCACGAATCTACTAAATTGGAAACGCTAGCCTCTACTGATACAAAGAATATGGGCGGCGAATCGCCGTCTTTGCAGTTAAGGCCATACATAAAAGAGGTTCCGCACCCAAGCCTGTCTTGGGCGTCCGGGACCTTGCCCAGTCGCCCAAGACAGGCTTGGGTGCGGATCTTTGAGCAATTACGAATTGGTTCAATGTCCAGTAGTAAGGCTAGCTCTTTTTCAAATAGCATTGAATTTTTAAACAACGAAAAAAAACATATAGCTGCTCCCCTTTTCTATTCATACAAATCATTAAATAATCCTCTTTTCGAAAATAACGGCATTTTGACAATTGCATCTTGTTTAGGGCTTACTCCTCGACTTATTAGTTCAATGATAAAAAACCCTGAGAAATATTATCGTTTTTATGAAATGAATAAAAAAAACGGTGGAGTCCGCAAAATATCAGCTCCGAGAAAATTTCTAAAAGTCACACAGTATTGGATTAATGATTACTTTTTGAATAGATTAAAAATTCACTCTTCATGTTTCTCATATAGAAAAGGCGTTAGCATTCATGATAATGCATATCCACACCAAGATAGTAAATTTATCGCGAACATTGATATCGAGAATTATTTTGATTCCATAAATAAAACCATGATAAAAAACTGTCTTCTCAGATGCAATATATCTGAGCACCTAGTTAATGCCATATCTGGCTTAACAACTCTATATGGTACCTTACCTCAAGGAGCACCAACCAGTCCTAGTATATCAAATGCTATATTGCATGACTTTGATGAAGCGATGACAAATCAGGCGCTAGTACGAAACTGTGTATATACCAGATATTCGGATGATATAACAATAAGTGGAAATAAAAGATATTTAGTGGAGGAATTGGTTGGTCTTGCAAGGAATAAAATTAACAATCTTGGATTTACTTTAAACAATTCAAAGTATAGGTTGCTCTCATATAATAACAGGCAAGCTGTTACTGGTATTTTAGTTAACGGTCCCCTTAGACCAACTCGTGCATATCGTAGAAAAGTCAGGGCAATTTTTGATCAGGCGCTAAAGTCAAATGATCGAAACCCATTAACGTTAAGCACACTGAAGGGGCATTTCAATTATCTAAAATCCTTCAAAAAATTCGGTTTTAGCTTCGAAGAGGACAAGTACTTATCTATCCTTGATAAATTATCAAAATAGTTTTAGCGCGCAATGCTCTCCCCGCCCCGCCTGCCCGCTTAAGAGGGCGCATTTAATGCAGGTGCATGACAGGCCTCAGGACGCGCCAGTGCTGGCGCTGGCGGGGAATCCAGCGCCGGTAAAACGCATGCAAAACCATGCACCTTATGCATGCATGGCTTTTTTACGTAAAAATGGCGGGATTATCGGGAATCTTTAAGCGGACTACTGCGCGGCCAGTTCTGCACGGCGGCGGGTGTAATTCAGGTTCTGTGCTGGCGTGAATTTTTCACGACTATCATCTCGCGAAGCCGCATCAGGCCTGAATCCGATGGCCGTTAAAATGTCATTATCCTGCGCCGAATAATTAATTTTTTCACCGGCGGTCAGCCAGACCTGTAACGCCTCACGAAGATAGTCGACTGAGTGCTGCATGGCGCAGCGCTGAACGGCGGAATTTTGCCCGGAATAATTCATCAGCTCCGGGGCAAGGGCGGCGGCCAGCTCCGCGCCGTGCACCTGCATAAAATCATTCAGACGGTTACGGATGCTGATTCGCTGCACCTCCTCATGCGAGCGAATATAACGCCCGGCAGCCTGATTTATTTCCCACTTTTTCACGTCGATAATTTCGCGCAGGATTTTCAGGCTCCGGCCGCTGTGGCCGTTACCGGCAAGCTGTTCGCGGTATGCCTGTTCGGCCTGCTTCAGTTCATCCCTGCGTTGCAGCCAGGCGGATTTATTTGCCTGACAGGCCTCAAAGGCTTTCTGTAGCATCAGTGTGGTCACGTAAGTTTCTCCTGATGACTGGTCGTGTTTAAGCGCCCGCACGGTTAACGGTGGCTGCCGGTTCGGACGCAGGAATGACCGGCTCTGTCGGCGGCGGACAGATAATCCCGTCAACGGATTCAAGCGTGCGGAAAGTTGCCGAGCACTCGATATTCACGCACTGGTGATAGCGCTGTTTAACGTTCTCTGACAGATAACGACTGGTACGGGCGTGTGCACTGGTTTTGCAGAACGGACAGTGAAACATACTTATGCCTCCACCTTAGTGCCGTCATTTTCAGACAGCTTTCTGGCGAGCATCATTCTCTTTGCCGGGCTGCGTAACAACTCCATATCCACACCGGTAATCTGTGGCCGGTGCATGCCCGTCACGGACAATACCGGCTCCTGCTTCATATCGAACTGATACAGGCTGCCCTGACGGCTCAGCGCATCGCGCAGCTCGCCGATGGCCACGGACTGCGGTGCGCTGTCACCCTTCATTTCGAGGGCACGAATGCGCAGCAGGAAAGCACGAATGAGCGCGGCGGGGAGCGTGTTGACCGCCTGAGCCCATTCCGCACCGGCATAAGTGGTAAAGGCATCATCATGCGCTGACAGGTATTTATTGCCGGTGGAGCAGGCATTCAGCATGGCGCGTGTCCGGTCAGTCTCCAGCTCCGCAATCAGGCCGGTGAACTCGTCGGCCAGCTCGCGACTGGCGATACGCTTGCTGTGCTCAGCTTTCATTTCAGGGGTGAGATTGCCGCGCAGGGTGCGGAAGCGGCTGCGCCAGTCCTGCTCCGCCTCTGCACTCTCACTGAGGGCGGTCTGCCGCTCCTGCTTACAGCGTTCAATGGACGTATCAATCTCTTTCAGTTCCTGCATGCTGGCCGCGTGCGTGTCTCTGGCCGCAGTGAATGCGCTCAGCTTATATGTGATGCGCTGGCTGCTCTCTGCAGACTGTTGGGCGGCTACATTCTGCAGGGCGGTGATGACTGTTTCGGGTTTCATGTTCAGGCTCTCCGTGTGTTCAACTTGAAATGATTCTGCCCTTCATCACACAACATCTCGATTCATTGCAGTTGTGGCAGTTCTGGCACAAACAGCACTTAAAACCCGGCTTGCCAGAGAAAGGTCTCAGCAAAACCTTTCTCTCAATTTGTTTTTTTACTTATAACTATTCACCACTGTTCACCTTAAATAAAAATATAAGAAATACAGTAAGATAAAGGGTGAACAGTTGACGGCATGACTGTTCACCGTCTGTTCACCACTGTTCACCCTCCTGTTTTGCTCTGTCTATACCACTTAGACTTTATTTCGATTAAAAATGAAAAACGTATAACTAAAAGCAATAGAAATTGCTGCATTGTAATGCAGTGATTTGCATATGTTTGCCAGCGTTTTCCTTTGTTTGCCATAGCGAAAAGTCAATGTTTGTTTCCCCAAAAATCTCACATGACCTGAGGAAAAATATAGACATAATAAGGAGCTACCCGAAGCCGGACGGACATGACCGGCACTGTATGGACATTATGAGGTAGCCCGATGCACACCGCTTTTTCTTCCCCGTCTTCTGCCCCTGCCGCGCCGCTGATGCCGGTTTCTGATACCGTTCACGAGCGCTTTATCCGTCTCCCCGAAGTGATGCATCTGTGCGGCCTGTCCCGCTCGACTATTTACGACCTCATCAGCCGGGAGGCTTTTCCGAAGCAAATATCCCTCGGCGGAAATAATGTGGCGTGGGCTCAGTCTGAAATCACTGCATGGATGGCGGATCGCATTGCCGAACGTAACCGGGACTATGACGCATGATGATGACCGTTCAGCAAACAGCCCCTTTTTCTGGCTTGCTTCTTTTCGCCGTTTCCAGGTATAGTTTTTCCGCTGTCGCAAAATCGGCAGCCGGGCGTGAGAACCCGAGTTACTCAGTGGCGACACCGGACGCGCCATGCGTCTTTTTTTGTGTCTATGCCTATGTGCACCTGTTGTTTACGCATCGGTTCTTAAGCCGTTGCTGTATCTGCGTAATGGTGGCTCAGGCGGGGCAGCCTTCGGGCTGGCCGGTACCCATTGAGGCCGGTTTCTCACCCCCGTCTGGGCTACCACCCGAGCGTGAGAACTCCGGTGGTAGCAGTAACCGCTACTCAATGGAGGCTGCCATCATGGCTACGACCCTCACCCCGTCACACCCGCAGTTTGTCTTTGTGTTTGCCGCTGTTCGTCGCACAGACCGTAAACCCCGTATCTGTATGCTCCGCACCGTTGCCGGTGATGAGCACGCCGCACGTCTTTCCCTCGCTCGCGATTACGTCCTCTCGTTTGCCGGTCGTCTGCCGGTTGCGGAGGTGCGCGCATGAGACACACCACCATTACCGCCCGCGACCTCGAATGCCTTGAGCACATGCGCAATGTCGGCCAGCTCGTCAATGAGCTGATGCAGGTGCAGGACTGTACGTCCGTTCGTCGTGACCCTGCGCAGCAGTTACAGCTTACCTCCGTGATTTACCTCATGACCGCCCAGCTCGACGGCGTGGTCGAACGCTGCAATCAGCAGTGGCTGACCGAAGAGGGTAACGTATGAAAAAGCCATTACCTCCCGTATTACGCGCCGCGCTGTATCGCCGCGCCGTGGCCTGTGCATGGCTGACCCTGTGCGAACGCCAGCACCGCTATCCGCACCTCACCCTTGACGCGCTGGAAAGCGCTATTGCCGCCGAGCTGGAGGGCTTCTACCTGCGCCAGCACGGCGAGGAAAAAGGCCGCCAGATTGCCTGTGCACTGCTGGAAGATTTAATGGAAGCCGGACCACTCAAAGCTGCCCCCTCGCTGTCCTTCCTAGGGCTGGCCGTGATGGATGAGCTTTGCGCCCGTCATATCACCGCACCGGTACTGCACTGAGGGAGAAAACAACGATGAAAATGAACGTAACAGAGACGGTAAAACAGGCGTGCGGCCACTGGCCGCGCATTCTCCCGGCGCTGGGTGTTAAGGTCATTAAAAACCGGCATCAGGCCTGTCCGGTGTGCGGCGGCTCTGACCGTTTCCGCTTTGACGATAAAGAGGGGCGCGGGACGTGGTTCTGCAACCAGTGTGGCGCAGGTGACGGGCTTAAGCTGGTAGAGAAAGTGTTTGGCGTGACCCCGTCAGAAGCTGCCGGGAAGGTGAACGCCGTGACCGGCAACCTGCCGCCGGTTGCCCCGGAAGTGATTGCGGCCGCAGAGGCTGAAACGGAGGCCGACCGCAAAGCGGCGGCCGCGCTGGCCGCCAGGCTCATGGAGAAAACCCGACCGGCCACCGGCAATGCCTACCTCACCCGCAAGGGTTTCCCCGCTCTGGAATGTCTGACGCTCACCGTCATGCATAAAACCGGCGGCGTGACGTTCCGCACCGGTGATGTGGTTGTCCCGCTGTATGACGATACCGGCGCACTGGTTAACCTTCAGCTTATCAATGCTGACGGTCTCAAACGCACCCTGAAAGGCGGTCAGGTCAAAGGGGCATGTCATGTCATCGAAGGGAAAAAACAGGCCGGAAAACGCCTGTGGATTGCGGAGGGTTATGCGACCGCACTCACCGTGCATCACCTGACCGGCGAAACCGTCATGGTGGCGCTGTCGTCCGTGAACCTCCTTTCTCTGGCGAGCCTTGCCCGTCAGAAACACCCGGCCTGTCAGATTGTGCTCGCCGCCGACCGCGACCTGAGCGGCGACGGCCAGAACAAAGCCGCAGCGGCCGCAGACGCCTATGAGGGCATTGTCGCCCTGCCGCCGGTGTTCGGTGACTGGAATGATGCGTTTGTGCAGAATGGCGGGGAGGCCACGCGGAAAGCCATTTATGACGCCATCCGGCCACCGGTACAAAGTCCGTTCGACACCATGAGCGAGGCGGAATTTACCGCCATGAGCGCCAGCGACAAGGCTCTGCGGGTGCATGAGCATTACGGCGAAGCGCTGGCAGTGGATGCGAACGGCCAGCTCCTGTCCCGTTATGAAGCAGGGATATGGAAAGTCGTTCAGCCGTCCAATTTCGAACGCGACGTAGCCGGGCTTTTCCAGCGCCTGCGCGCCCCGTTCTCGTCGGGGAGAATCACCTCAGTGGTGGAGACGCTGAAGCTGATTATTCCTCAGCAGGCCGCACCGGCACGCCGTCTGATTGGTTTTCGCAACGGGGTACTCGATACCCGGAGCGGCCTGTTCAGCCCGCACAGCAAATCGCACTGGCTGCGCACGCTGTGCGACGTGGATTTTACCCCGCCTGTTGAGGGGGAAACGCTGGAGACCCATGCCCCGAATTTCTGGCGCTGGCTCGACCGTGCTGCCGGTAAAAATCCACAAAAGCGCGACGTGATACTGGCCGCGTTGTTCATGGTGCTTGCGAACCGCTACGACTGGCAGCTCTTTCTCGAAGTCACCGGTCCGGGTGGCAGCGGCAAAAGTATTCTGGCCGAAATCGCGACCCTGCTCGCCGGGGAAGATAACGCCACGTCGGCCGACATCGACACGCTGGAAGACCCGCGCAAGCGAGCCTCCCTGATTGGCTTCTCGCTTATCCGTCTGCCTGACCAGGAAAAATGGAGCGGTGACGGCGCAGGATTAAAGGCCATCACCGGCGGCGATGCGGTCTCGGTTGACCCGAAATACCAGAACCCGTATTCAACGCATATTCCGGCGGTCATTCTGGCCGTCAACAATAACCCGATGCGCTTTACCGACCGCAGCGGCGGTGTGTCGCGCCGCCGGGTGATTATTCATTTCCCGGAGCAGATTGCGCCGGAAGAACGCGACCCGCAGCTCAGGGATAAAATTGCGCGCGAGCTGGCCGTTATCGTGCGCCAGCTTATGCAGAAATTCAGCAACCCGATGACCGCCCGCGCACTGCTCCAGTCGCAGCAGAACTCCGACGAGGCGCTCAGCATCAAGCGTGATGCTGACCCGACGTTTGATTTTTGTGGCTATCTGGAAATGCTGCCGCAGACCAACGGAATGTTTATGGGTAATGCCAGCATTGTCCCGCGTAATTACCGTAAATATCTTTATCACGCGTATCTGGCCTATATGGAGGCTAACGGGTACAGAAACGTGCTCAGCCTGAAAATGTTCGGGCTGGGGCTGCCCATGATGCTGAAAGAGTACGGCCTGAATTATGAAAAACGGCACACAAAGCAGGGGATACAGACCAACCTGTCGCTGAAAGAGGAAAGCTACGGCGACTGGCTGCCGAAATGTGACGAACCCGCAGCGACATAACCCACTCCAGACCGGCTACAGCCGGTCTTTTTCTTTCCGGCAATTGTCATAAGGTGAACAATCCACCGTTCACCCTTCGCCGTATATTCACCCTGTATTAGCATGAAATTATTGATAAAAAAGCAATGGTGAATAGTGTGAACAGTAAAACCGGAAAAAACTTTTTATCCCCCCGTGTATCGCCTGACCGGGCGCCCCCAGAACGAGCAAAACGAACAAAGGTGAAGAGTCGACTGTTCACCCTTCACCAACTCATCACCACTTAACTGCATGATATAAAATGAGAAATAACCGAGGTGAACAGTGTGAACAGTTAAATGCAAAAAAAGTTTTTTTGCGTATGATGTCGGTATGAGGCTTCACAAGAGAAATTGAATAATGGATAAGACTAGAGACTTTATTCTTGGAGGGCTTTCTCGCTTTGGCTTGGCTGATTTGCCCGGCAGACCTTACGATTCTGCTTTTGAATTAATAGCCTCCCCACCTATACGCAAACGCCTCATTGTGATGGGCTTCAATGGTTCGTCAGCTGATTCTCATATGACCAACAGCCAGTCTATTATTCAGGATCATTCAAAGCCTCTTGTCTCGAATGTCCATTTAGGGACGCAAGGGGAATGGGGAATTACTCGCCTAGCTAAGCGACTACAACAGTTACCTATCAGCCTCGGTTACAGATGGGAAGACGTAGTATTTACGAATGCTCTAATGATGTGCTCAACCAATGCCTCAGAACTCAAACAAGAGGCGAGCCGACACAAACTAACTGTCGAACAACTCATAAAATACTCAACAAGATTTTTTGAGAATGTCACAATCCCTCTGTGTAAGCCTGAACTGATTATCGCTTATAGCAACAGTCTACAATCCCTTTCAGCAGCAAATATTTTGCTAAAAAACTTCGGTGATCCAAGCACTCTCATCTATACGCAGCAGAAGGGTTATTACACAACTTTCTCTTTCTCAGCCGTACTAAATGATGTGAAAATCCCTGTAATATGTGTCCGTCATATGTCTAGATTTAAACCTTCAGAAGAGTTAATTGAAACAACTCTAGAGACGATGAGGGGGCTTTAGCTTTATCCGTCAGATTGAACCATACGCTTGGAGCAATGTGTATAGCGATGTGTATAACAAAAACACCACCTTAAAATAAAATACAACAAAAACAGCAAGTTAAGTAATAATAAGAACTCCTGTGATCTCCGCCAAAATGCCTCTCCTGACGTTCTCCAACCCCTTGTAATACTGTCAATCCAGATATTTTCTACTGCTCAATATTCAATCGGCTTCAGGAATACCTGGTCTAAGGTTTTGTGATGGACGATGAGCGGCTGAAGAATCCGCCTGTCGGTTCTTCTGTCCTCGAACGCATCCGCGATATGCGCGCCAGCATGTGCCGTGTTTATTTGCAGGTGATTTGCCCCCCTGCTGACTCTCAGCCAACTGTATCGCCATTAAGGTGAAGATGTTGTTTTACTCGCCCCAGAACACCCTTTTTTATACGACTATTCTATTTCTTTAACCGCTGGCGAAAAAAACTGACTATAAACTTCACCAATAATCAGACTGCCATCAAGATTAATTTGTTCATTTAATATATCAAATCAACTTGTTTTATTTTTACTATCAAAAATAGCTCATTGCCTTACTATAATTAATATATAAATTCGGTAATTAATTCTTAACATGCTTTTACTAATAATCTCAATTGCTGGCCCTATAATATTGCGCTAGCATTGCTTTCTGGTTGTATCAGCGATACTCAAAAATTCTTAATACAATACTCATTCGACTGGTACTTATTTGTAACTCAGTTATATTTTTTCGCCCGGTGATTCAGAAGAATGCAAAAAACGGCTACCACTCCATCAAAAATACTTGATCTCACTGCCGCGGCATTTTTACTTGTCGCCTTTCTGACGGGTATTGCGGGCGCTCTTCAGACTCCTACCCTAAGTATATTCCTCGCAGATGAACTGAAAGCCCGTCCTATAATGGTAGGTTTTTCTTCACCGGTAGCGCTATTATGGGAATTCTGGTCAGTCAATTTCTGGCAAGGCACTCCGATAAACAAGGCGACCGTAAATTACTGATTCTGCTATGTTGCTTATTTGGAGTGCTGGCCTGCACGCTTTTTGCGTGGAATCGCAACTACTTCATTCTCCTCTCAACGGGCGTACTTCTGAGTAGTTTTGCTTCCACCGCAAACCCGCAAATGTTCGCCCTCGCCCGTGAACACGCCGACAGAACAGGCCGTGAGACGGTCATGTTCAGTACATTTTTACGTGCTCAGATCTCGCTTGCCTGGGTTATCGGGCCACCGCTCGCTTATGAACTGGCAATGGGATTTAGTTTTAAAGTGATGTATCTCACCGCAGCCATCGCATTTGTTGTTTGCGGACTGATAGTCTGGTTGTTTTTGCCATCAATACAAAGAAATATTCCTGTCGTTACCCAACCCGTAGAAATTTTACCCTCCACCCACAGGAAGCGGGATACGCGGCTACTTTTTGTGGTCTGTTCAATGATGTGGGCGGCGAATAATCTCTACATGATAAATATGCCGCTATTTATTATTGATGAACTGCATCTAACCGATAAACTGGCTGGAGAAATGATTGGTATCGCTGCCGGTCTGGAAATTCCGATGATGTTAATCGCAGGCTATTACATGAAACGTATTGGCAAGCGACTATTAATGCTCATTGCTATCGTGAGTGGAATGTGTTTTTACGCCAGCGTACTCATGGCGACGACTCCGGCGGTTGAGCTGGAATTGCAAATTCTTAATGCCATCTTCCTTGGTATTCTCTGTGGTATCGGCATGCTTTATTTTCAGGACTTGATGCCTGAAAAAATAGGCTCTGCGACAACGTTATATGCAAATACTTCACGCGTCGGCTGGATTATCGCCGGCTCTGTTGACGGAATTATGGTTGAAATCTGGAGCTACCATGCGTTGTTCTGGCTGGCGATAGGGATGTTGGGTATTGCGATGATTTGCCTGCTGTTTATTAAAGATATTTAGCTCACCAGTCTGGGCTAAGAAAAATCGGCGTGGCGCAAACAGAGCCATCCTCGCCATTTTTGCTATCATGCCTGCATACATAAACGACAAAACAGTATGCAGAGGGAAAAATGGGTTCCACCAGAAAGGGGATGCTGAACGTTCTGATTGCCGCCGTGTTGTGGGGAAGTTCAGGGGTCTGCGCGCAATACATCATGGAGCAAAGCCAGATGTCGTCGCAGTTTTTGACTATGACGCGTTTGATATTCGCCGGTTTGATTCTACTGACGCTGTCATTTGTTCATGGCGATAAAATCTTTTCTATTATTAACAATCATAAAGATGCCATTAGCCTGCTGATTTTTTCCGTGGTTGGCGCGCTAACTGTACAGCTCACTTTTTTGCTAACCATCGAAAAATCGAACGCAGCCACGGCAACGGTGCTGCAATTCCTCTCACCGACGATTATCGTCGCCTGGTTCTCACTGGTGCGTAAATCGCGCCCGGGCATTCTGGTTTTCTGCGCTATTTTGACATCGCTGGTCGGGACTTTTTTATTGGTGACACACGGTAATCCGACGTCATTATCGATCTCTCCTGCCGCGTTGTTCTGGGGCATTGCCTCGGCATTTGCTGCTGCATTCTATACCACCTATCCCTCAACGCTAATTGCCCGCTATGGCACGTTACCAGTCGTCGGCTGGAGTATGCTGATTGGCGGTCTGATTCTGTTGCCTTTTTATGCCAGACAAGGAACAAACTTTGTCGTTAACGGCAGTTTGATTCTGGCGTTTTTTTATTTGGTGGTCATTGGTACGTCCCTGACATTTAGTCTGTACCTGAAAGGAGCACAATTAATTGGCGGTCCAAAAGCCAGCATTTTGAGCTGTGCAGAACCATTAAGTAGCGCGCTACTCTCTTTGCTGTTGCTGGGGATCACGTTCACATTACCGGACTGGCTGGGAACGCTGCTGATTCTGTCATCGGTGATTTTGATTTCAATGGATTCCCGTCGCCGCGCCAGAAAAATAAATCGTCCGGCGCGGCATGAGTGAGAATTACCAGCCAGGCACCGCGCCACCGTTAAAAATGGTTTCTGCCGCTTTAGCGACTTCGGGTGATTGATAAGATTGCAGAAATTCCTTCACGTTTTCTGCATTCTTATTATCTTCCCGTGCCACCAAAATATTCACATACGGCGAATTCTTATCTTCAATAAATACGCTGTCGTGCACCGGAGAAAGCCCTGTCTGCTGAATGTAAGTGGTGCTGATAATCGCTACATCAACTTTGGGATCATCCAGTACGCGCGGGAGCTGCGCCCCCTCGAGTTCCATAATCTGCAAATGACGAGGATTATCGGTTATATCCAGCGCGGTAGGTAATAACCCTTTTCCCTCTTTCAGAGTAATTAGCTTCTCTTTTTGCAACAGTAAAAGTGCGCGACCAAGGTTGGTCGGGTCGTTGGGGATCGCCACTGTCGCGCCTTCTTTTATTTGCGCCACGGTTTTGATTTTTTTGGAATAACCCGCCATAGGGAAGACAAACGTATTTCCCACCGCTACCAGTTTATAACCATGCGCCTGATTATCTTGTTCAAGAAAGGGTCGATGCTGGAAGACATTCGCATCAAGTTCGCCATGATTTGTCGCATCGTTCGGTAGCAACGAACCGCTAAATCCTACCAGTTCAACATCGAGGCCATATTTCTCTTTTGCCACCTTTTTAGCGACTTCCGCGACATCTTGTTCTGCGCCATTTATAACGCCAACTTTAATGTGTTTTGCATCGCTGCTACTCTGGTCGCAACCTGCCAGCAGAATTCCGGCCAGCAATAATGCGGCCCCTGTCCGTAGATGATGTGTTGTCAGTTTCATTTTTTTATCCTTTTATTAATGATTACCTGACTATAGCGGTAAGGTCGCTGCGGTTTAAAAAACGAAACGCTATCGATAAGAATAAAAAGGAATAAAAGTGGAATATAAAGTCTGGCACTTCTTACTGACCACGCAAGCGCGTTTCGTACAGCATGATGAGAGCGATGAAAGCAAACTACACTTATGCTTCATTCGATACACATTTGTAAAAGGTTGAATCCATGAAACCAACGACACTACTGCTTATTTTCACTTTTTTCGCTATGCCAGGCATCGTATACGCCGAGTCGCCTTTTAGCTCACTGCAGTCCGCAAAAGAGAAAACCACGGTATTACAAGATTTACGTAAAATTTGCACGCCACAGGCGTCATTATCAGATGAAGCGTGGGAAAAGTTAATGTTGTCAGATGAAAACAATAAACAACATATACGCGAGGCCATCGTGGCGATGGAACGTAATAATCAGAGCAATTATTGGGAAGCGTTGGGTAAGGTAGAATGCCCGGATATGTAAGAACAGCAACAACTACTGACCAACGCTTCTTTACCTGATATCAGGATTTCTTCATTTTCACCTTTGCAGTAACCAACAATGCAGTCAGCAACATCAATGTGCCGGACAACATCAACGGCGAAGTCAGACCAATATTATCCAGCGCATAACCGCCGATTGCCGCGCCACAGGTATTAGCAAGCTGAATAACCGCCACCTGAATAGACCCGGCTTTTTCTGCCTGATCGGCCAGCGAGCGGGTGATCCACGTTGACCAGCCGACGGGAACCAATGCAAAAGTTAGCCCCCAGATAATCGCCACGCCGGTAGCAACGATTTTATCGCTTCCCCACAACGTCAGCACCAACGCACTCACAGCCAGTATTAACGGCGCGCCTGCTAAGGCCAGTTTTACCGAACGTTTAAGAATGAATGACGAAAGCGACGTACCGATAAAGCTGGCAATGCCAAAACTCAACAGCACCAGCGTTAAGCCATCCACGCTGAATCCCGCCAGGTTCATATACACCGGGCGAATATATGTGAAGAAAGCAAACTGCCCGGCGAAAGACATGAAGATGGCGATCATCCCTGCCATCACACCCGGACGTTGTAATAAGCGGAAAGTATTTTGTTTCTGATGCGAGGGTTCGCCTGGCAGTGAAGGCAATAATTTGATAATCCAGAAAATACACAGCACGCCCATCACCGCCGCCGCATTAAAGACATTGCGCCAACCGATAAGCTCGCCTAAAAAACTGCCCAACGGCGCGGCAATCACCAGCGCAATAGAAACCGCGCCGAAGATCACCGACAGCGCCTTCGGCACCGTACGCGGCGGCACCAGACGCATGGTCAGCGACGCCGACATCGCCCAGAACCCGCCCAGCGCCAGCCCCAGACAGGCACGACCGATTAAAAGCAAACTGAATGAGTTAGCAAAGGAAACCAGCAAGCAGGAGAGCGTCAGCAAAACGGCAAACAAAATAACAACGTAGCGGCGGTCAGTAGCCTGAATTGTCTGGGTAATAAACAAACTGGCAAACATTGCCACAAAGGCGGTCACGGTCACCGATTGCCCGGCAACCCCTTCCGAAATGCCTAAATCCTGGGCCATTGGCGTCAACAAACTGACGGGCAAAAACTCAACGATAATCAGACAGGCGACACAAAACGCCACCGAGAAAACGGCTGACCAGTTCGGTCGGGTGATGGTATCCGCGCCGCGGTTTTCGGCAATAAATTCACTCATGGTGTTACCCGTGGCATGTTTCAGGGGAAAAGCCGACCACTTTAACATTGAAATGTGTGACGCATTTAACGTTTTTGCAACTTTTACGGTGTTGCTTGAGCTGGAGTTAAGATCGAAACGGAACAGGGCAAAGATTACCGGATGCGGCGTGAACGTCTTATCCACCCGACAGGTCAGGCGCGGTCTGTAGGCTGATAAGACGAAGCGGTTTTAATGCAGCCAGTGAACGCCCTCGGCAGGCTGAAAGAACGCGTTATAGCGCATCTGAAAAGCATTAATATCCTGCATTTCAGGTTCGGTTTCGCGCAGAAAACCCAGCGCCAGCCTGACCTGAGCATCGGTAATCGGCGCGGCAAGACGGGCTTTTTGTAAAATCCGATGCCATTGCAGCAGGTTCTGTTCGCTACCATCGACAATGACAATTTGCCAGATGAGCAACACCTGCGCGGCGTTTTGCAGATGCGACTCATCCGGGCGATGCAAATAACGTAAAAATTCGTCACCGGCTGACTTTCCCATTTGATCGACCATCGACTCCACGGGTACGACATCGATATTCAGCCGATCGCTGAGACGGCGAATCGCCTTTCTGGCCCCGGATGTCAGCACCCGAAAACCAACCACAAACACTACCGCCAGCGTGGCGAGCATTATCCAGATCATGAGTTCTCCTGCGTAATCAGAACTCATGATATCTGGAAACCCTCGCCAGTTACTAATCCACCAGAATAATCTTCAGTGCAAACAGAGCTGCGACCACCACCACACACAGGTTCAGATCGCGCCAGCGCCCGGTGCACACTTTCATGATGCAGTACGACATAAAGCCGAGTGCAATCCCTTCGGTGATCGAGAAAGTAAAGGGCATCATCACCGTGGTAATAAACGCAGGCACCGATTCGGTAAAATCATCCCAGTTAACGCGCGCCAGGCTCGACGTCATCAGCACGCCAACAAAGATTAACGCTCCGGCGGTTGCGTAAGGAGGAACCATCGCCACCAGCGGTGAGAAGAACATAACTAACAGGAACATAACGCCAACCACAACCGCAGTCAGCCCCGTGCGACCACCGACTGCCACACCAGAAGTACTTTCAATATAGGCAGTAACAGACGAGGTACCGATAAATGCGCCTGCCACCGAACTGACGCTATCAACATACAGCGCCTTATTCATATTGGGGAATTTACCGTTACTATCTATTAAGCCCGCTTTATCAGTTACACCAATTAATGTTCCTGATGAATCAAATAGGTTGATCAGCATAAAGGAGAAAATGATGCCGGCGAGTTCAAGTGTTAACGCGCCGCTCAAATCCACTTCACCAATGACGCCGCTAATATCAGGCGGAATGGAATAGACGCCGCTAAAATGAACATCACCGAAAAATAATCCGCAGCAGGAAGTGACGACGATGGAAACCAGCACCGCGGCATGAAAATGACGTGATGACAATACGGTTATAATAAAAAAACCTAATATACCTAACAACACGCCGTGAGAGCTTAAATCGCCAATCATCACCAGGGTGTCTTTATTGGCGACAATAACGCCAGTGTTTTTTAATCCCATTAAGGCAATAAATAATCCGATTCCGCTGGTGATACCAATACGTAAACTTAAGGGAATGTTGGAGATCATCCAGTACCGGATACGAAACAGCGTGAGCAAAAATAGCCCAACTGCGCCCCAGAATATTGCGCCCATCCCGGTCTGCCAGGAGATGCCCATCGCCCCCACGACCACGAAGGCAAAGAAGGCGTTCAGCCCCATTGCCGGAGCCAGCGCCACGGGTAAGTTAGCAAATATCCCCATCGCAATACTGCCGATACCGGCAATCAAACAGGTGGTAACAAACACCACTTTCGGGTCCATTTGTGCCGCGCCGAGGATTTGCGGGTTCACAAAAACGATGTACACCATGGTTAAAAAAGTGGTCATCCCCGCAATCAATTCTGTGCGGACGGTGGTCCCATGCTGAGGTAGTTTAAATAATCGCGAAAGCGTCCCTGATTCATTACTCACGTAATCGGTATTGTCATTATTCATTTTTTTGTCCATTGGAGGAGATTTAATCCCTTGCTTTTGTAAAACAAATGACAACAACGGTTCAGTGATAATTATCACATTTCAATTGCACATTAATGGATATTCTTTAATAATCTCGCGACGTTTCTTTATGATAAATAATAATCAAATTGATAAAATCAAAATGAGAAAAATATGAATAATTCTATTAACCATAAATTTCATCACATTAGCCGGGCTGAATACCAGGAATTGTTAGCCGTTTCCCGTGGCGACGCTGTTGCCGATTATATTATTGATAATGTCTCTATTCTCGACCTGATCAATGGCGGAGAAATTTCCGGCCCAATTGTGATTAAAGGACGTTACATTGCCGGTGTTGGCGCAGAATACGCTGATGCTCCGGCTTTGCAGCGGATTGATGCTCGCGGCGCAACGGCGGTGCCAGGGTTTATTGATGCTCACCTGCATATTGAATCCAGCATGATGACGCCGGTCACTTTTGAAACCGCTACCCTGCCGCGCGGCCTGACGACCGTTATTTGCGACCCTCATGAAATCGTCAACGTGATGGGAGAAGCCGGATTCGCCTGGTTTGCCCGCTGTGCCGAACAGGCAAGGCAAAACCAGTACTTACAGGTCAGCTCTTGCGTACCCGCCCTGGAAGGCTGCGATGTTAACGGTGCCAGTTTTACCCTTGAACAGATGCTCGCCTGGCGGGACCATCCGCAGGTTACCGGCCTTGCAGAAATGATGGACTACCCTGGCGTAATTAGCGGGCAGAATGCGCTGCTCGATAAACTGGATGCATTTCGCCACCTGACGCTGGACGGTCACTGCCCGGGTTTGGGTGGTAAAGAACTTAACGCCTATATTACTGCGGGTATTGAAAACTGCCACGAAAGTTATCAGCTGGAAGAAGGACGCCGGAAATTACAACTCGGCATGTCGTTGATGATCCGCGAAGGGTCCGCTGCCCGCAATCTCAACGCGCTGGCACCGTTGATCAACGAATTTAACAGCCCGCAATGCATGCTCTGTACCGATGACCGTAACCCGTGGGAGATCGCCCATGAAGGACACATCGATGCCTTAATTCGCCGCCTGATCGAACAACACAATGTGCCGCTGCATGTGGCATATCGCGTCGCCAGCTGGTCGACGGCGCGCCACTTTGGTCTGAATCACCTCGGCTTACTGGCACCCGGCAAGCAGGCCGATATCGTCCTGTTGAGCGATGCGCGTAAGGTCACGGTGCAGCAGGTACTGGTGAAAGGCGAGCCGATTGATGCGCAAACCTTACAGGCGGAAGAGTCGGCGAGACTGGCACAATCCGCTCCGCCATATGGCAACACCATTGCCCGCCAGCCAGTTTCCGCCAGCGACTTTGCCCTGCAATTTACGCCCGGAAAACGCTATCGGGTCATTGACGTCATCCATAACGAATTGATTACGCACTCCCACTCCAGCGTCTACAGCGAAAATGGTTTTGATCGCGATGATGTGAGCTTTATTGCCGTACTTGAGCGTTACGGGCAACGGCTGGCTCCGGCTTGTGGTTTGCTTGGCGGCTTTGGACTGAATGAAGGTGCGCTGGCTGCGACGGTCAGCCATGACAGCCATAATATTGTGGTGATCGGTCGCAGTGCCGAAGAGATGGCGCTGGCGGTCAATCAGGTGATTCAGGATGGCGGCGGGCTGTGCGTGGTACGTAACGGCCAGGTCCAAAGTCATCTGCCGTTGCCCATTGCCGGCCTGATGAGCACCGACACGGCGCAGTCGCTGGCGGAACAAATTGACGCCTTGAAAGCCGCCGCCCGTGAATGCGGTCCGTTACCCGATGAGCCGTTTATTCAGATGGCGTTTCTTTCTCTGCCAGTGATCCCCGCGCTAAAACTAACCAGTCAGGGGCTATTTGATGGCGAGAAGTTTGCCTTCACTACGCTGGAAGTCACGGAATAATAAAAAAGCCCGGCGTCATGCCGGGCAAAAGTCACCAGTTACGTTTATGCCACTGTCAACTGCTGAATTTTTTTCTCGCGGCGGATTTTGCGTTCTTCCATCACCGCCACTATCGCCATCAGGCAGATACAACCAATCGCGGCGATATCAAGTGCGGCGAAGGTGCCTGCCCAGCCGGTAAGGCCGAATACCGGCGTCCCATCGGCAATCATTCCCAGACCTAACTTGGCAAAGCTGTCACCAATCAGGTAAGCAAAGGTGCCTTTAATACCATCGGCAGCGCCAATCGCTTTTTTAGGTACAAAGCCAACAGCAGCCACACCAATCAACAATTGCGGGCCAAAGACCAGGAAACCCAACGCAAAGAGAGAAGCCAGATAGATATATTCGTTGCTGGCATGTTGATACACACCGAGCGTGGCGATAATCAGCGCCAGCGCGATGCAGGCCACCAGGCCACGGCGACCGTTCGCCAGGTCAGAGAGCCAGCCCCACAGCAGCGTACCGACCAGCGCACCAGCTTCAAACAGCGTAAAGCCCTGAATCGCCACCGCTTTAGAGAGTTTCAGTTCCTGGAACGCGTATACGGTTGACCACTGGTCGATACCAATACGTACCACATAGAGGAAAATGTTGGCGAAGCACAGCAGCCAGATCACTTTGTTTTTCAGCACATACTCAACAAAGATCTGCCACTTGGTCATATCGGTAGATTCTGTCTCTTTGTCCTCTTCGCTGATCTCCTCGCCGAACAGTTCTTCAGCTTTGCCGAGGCCATAAGATTCCGGGGAGTCGCTGCCGTAACGCAGGCCGATAAAACCGACAATCAGCGCGATAATCGACGGGAAGATAAACATGCCGATGACATGGCCATCGAACAGGTAATTTGCCCCGAACAGCGCCACACCTGCTGCGCCTGCACCGCCAAGGTTGTGAGAAATATTCCAGAAACCGAGGAATGTCCCGCGTTTACGACGCGGCGTCCATTTGGTGATGGTGGAGTAACTGCACGAACCGCCGGTACTCTGGAAAAAGCCGCTTAAGGCGTAGAAGGCAATCATCAGGAACAGGCTAACCGAGCCGCTGCCCATACTGGCACTGAAGCCCAGCATACAAATGGCAGACAGGATCAGCATGAACGGCAGGAATTGTTTGGTGTTTTTGCCGTCGGCGTAGTAGGAAACCAGCGTTTTACCCACGCCATAAGTGATGGAGAAACCCAGGCCGATCATCCCCAGCTGCGTCATGCTCAACCCGTAGGTCGAGATCATGTCGTTCTGCGCGATGTTAAAGTTCTTGCGAATCAGGTACATCGTCAGGTAGCCGATAAAGACCACCAGGTAGGATTGCATGAACGGTTTGAACCACATTTTGCGCCGCACTTCGAGCGGAAGGTCCAGGGTCGGCTTGCGAACCTGGTTTAAGAAAGCCAGCATGGGTTACTCCTGAAATGAATACCTGCGTGAGGCATGCATTGTAAAAATCAGCAGCAAATCAGGCCTGAGATAGCGTCCAGGCAAAACCTGGAAAATTTCTTAGTTTTGCCGGATATGAAGTGAAAAGGTGAGATGCATCACGCTTCGCGCGGTGCCTGGGCGTTCAAAAAGGGCAGTAACAGCAGTGCGGAAATCCCGGCGGCGATAGAGATAACCACAAAAAATCCGCTCCAGTGCCAGGTATCGAGTACTTTCGCCAGCGGCCAACCAGCAAGCGACGCCCCCAGATAAGCAAACAAGCCGACAAACCCCGTCGCCGCCCCTGCCGCCTCTTTGTGGGAACACTCTGCCGCCGCCATGCCGATTAACATCTGCGGGCCAAAGACAAAAAAACCAATGGTGAAGAAGCAGGTTGCCTGCATCACGTAGCTGGCAAATGGCATCAGCCACAGCGAGCCGACTGAAAGCAAAATTCCGGCGGCGAAAATCAAATTCATCGGCCCACGGTTGCCGTTAAACAATTTGTCCGAGCCCCAACCGGCTACCAGCGCACCGATAAATCCGCCCAGTTCAAACATCGTCACTGCCGTATTCGCCGTGACCAGATCGACGCCCAGTGTCTCGGACATATACAAATTGCCCCAGTCGTTGATCGCCGCCCGGACCACATAGACCAGCACATAGCAAAACGAAAGCAGCCAGATATACGGATTCAGCAACACATATTTGGTGAGGATCTCTTTACGCGTCAACCCTGCCCCTTCTTGTTGTTGAGCAATTTCCAGCGCGTCGTGTCGCCATTCACCGACCGCCGGTAAACCTAACGCCTGCGGGCGATCGCGTAGCCGCCAGCAGAGAAAAATCCCCACGACTATCGCCATACAACCAGCAATCATCATCCCGGCACGCCAGCCGTAATGCAGCGCAGCCGCTGCCATCACAATGGGAATGAGTGCGCCGCCGACGTTATGCGCCGTGTTCCATAATGCCCACCAACCGCCGCGCTCGGTACGTGAATACCAGGCCGTTAACAGACGCGCACACACCGGTGAACCCCAGCCCTGGAAAAAGGCGTTCAGCACCCAGAGCACGGCAAACGCCCATAGCGACGTCGAGAAGCCAAACAGAATGTTGATGATGCCCGTGGCGATAAGCCCTATCCCCATAAAATAACGGGCATTTGAGCGATCGCTGACAATGCCGGAGACAAACTTCGACACGCCGTAGGTAATGTAAAACAGGGTCGCTAACAGGCCGATATCGCTACGGCTGAGCACGCCGTTAGCAAGGATTTCTGGTACGGCGGCGTTAAAACTTTTACGCGTGAAGTAAAACAGCGCGTAACCCAGCCAGATGGTCAGCAGAATATGCCGACGCCAGTAGCGATAGCGGGCATCAATTTCATGTTTGTCAGTCATTAATGGCGCATCGGCAGGCGCTTTCAGAAACGGCAACATCATCGAACCTTAGACATAGCGTTGAGGTAGAGAAACGCTGACACGCGTGCCGTGCAGACAGGAAATGTGTAATGTGCCGCCCAGCGCCGTTACGCGCTCGCGCATTCCGGTGAGGCCAAAACCTTGTTGCCCGGAACCCGGCGGCAAACCGCTGCCATCGTCTTCAATCACCAGCATCAACCGTTCATCCTGCTGCCAGCCTTGCAGCGTGACCGCGCTGGCATCAGCATGTTTCACAATGTTGTTCAGCCCTTCCTGGCAGACACGAAACAGCGTCACGCGCTGGTTTTCACTTAATGCTGATTCATCGATTCGCCATTCGAGATGGCTGACAATGCCGCGCCCTTCCAGCTCCATTTCCCGCATCAGTGAGCGGATGGCCTGCTCCAGGGAGAGATCATCCAACTGGCGCGGACGTAACCGTCCTAATAAACGGCGCACCGCGTCGTACACGCCCAGCGACAGTTGTTCGATGAGCTGCCCGCTCTGCTTCACGCTGGCGTTATCTGCCGCCAGCCGCTGAACAATGCCCGCCTGAGTACGAATGGCTGTGATGGTCTGACCGATATCATCATGCAGCTCACGCGCCACATCACGGCGCACGCTCTCTTCGGTTTCCAGCAACCGTTCAGCCAGATGCTGATTGCGCGCCAGTTCCTTTTGCAGCGACTGGTTAAGTTCACGCAACCGCTGGATGCCAGCGCCAAGCAACAACCCTGTCAGACTTTGCACCAGCAGCGAGAGCAATAAATCCACCGGATGATCGCGCCAGGTTTGACTGGCGATCAGCGCGATGGCGTTCATCAACGTCGCAATCAGCGCCCCTTGCCAACCATAGTGCCAGGCCAGCGCGATAATCGGCAGCGCCAGACAAAATGGCGTAAAGCGCGACAGTTCGTCCGGCAATCCCAACTGGAGCCAGAGACTGATAACAAACAGCAGCAAGTACCAGACCAGATGTCGCCCGCGCCAGTTGATCGGCTGAGAAACCAGTGACGGGCCGAGCGGCAGCCAGGTGTTATTGGCGAGATAGTGCCAGAACACCAGACATATCGGGGCCAGCGTCAGGCCGCCAGTTAAAGTCAGCAACAGCGCATTCCACGACTCTTTGCCGTGCCAAAGCCAGGGCAGCGACTGCAACAACGCCGCCGCCGTTAACGCCGCACCCTGTAACAGCAAGGTGCGCCAGTCACGCTGATGGCGATAGCGCGAGATCAGCGCCACGGGCAGTAACGTCAGTAAACTACCGATCATCAATAACGGAAAATGGGTTAAACCGACCGCCTGCGTTAGCCAGTAAATCAGCAGCCACTCCGCGCCCAGCAGCACCGGCCAGTATCCGCGCGGGCATTGCAGCATTAGCCCCAGACGCAGACCAAACGGAAATAACAGCACCGCCATATCAGGGCGCTCAACCAGGTGCAGGCTGATACTCCACAGGCAAAACCATGCGGCAGAGAAGATAAAAAAGCAGGCAATAACGGTAATTAAGCGGGAGAACAACGTCTTCATCACCAGCCATCAAACATGCGGCGCGCCAGCTCTACGTCGTTACTGACACCCAGTTTTTCCATCAGGTTGGCGCGATGGACGTGCACCGTTTTCGGCGACAAGCCCAGTTCGGCAGCAATCTCTTTCACCGCCATTCCTTGCGCCAGTTTTTCCGCCACCTGCCGTTCGCGTTTGGTTAGCGGGTCCTGACGACCGGATGCCAGTTTAATGGCAATATCCGGCGTCAGATAACAGCCGCCCGTGGCAACCGTATGCACCGCCGCAATCAGTTCGTCAGGGCTACAGCGTTTGGAGAGAAAGCCGCGTGCCCCCGCGTTAAGCGCCTGCTCAACCAGCGCCGGACTGTCATGAACAGAGAGCATTATTGTCGCCATACCTTTCGGCAGCTGGCTTAGCAGTTCCAGACCGGAGATATCGGGCATGGAGATATCGCAAATACACACCTGCACACCGCGCCCCGGCAGCCCCGCCAGCGCCTCGCGCCCCGAACCAAACTCGGCAACTACCTGCAAATCAGGTTCCAGCCCCAGCAGCTGCGCAAAGCCGGAGCGGACGATGAGGTGATCGTCTATAAGGGCAACGGTGATCATGGTCTTGTCCTGGCGGGTAAAAAAAAACGCGCTTACCTTAACGATAAGCGCGATGTTGTTCAAGCCTTGAGCGGTTACTGAAAAAACACCGCAATCTTGTTAAACATAGTCGGATCGGACTGATTACGCTGCACTTTCACCACATCTTCCAGCTTATCGATTTGGCTTATCATCTGCTCCAGACGCTGGTCGTCATTGACCAGTAGCCAGATATGGCTTTTGTCGCTGTCCTGAATCGGCAGACAAAGAATGCCTTCAACGTTAAAAGCGCGGCGGGCAAAAAGGCCACAAACGTGGGTCATTACGCCCGGATGGTTGCGAACGGTGAGCTCCAGAATCACGTTGTCATGAGTTGTGTTTTGCATGGCTTATTCCCCCACCATTTCAGTATTCGCCGCACCTGGCGGCACCATCGGGTAAACTTTTTCTTCGGCATCAATGCGCACATGGATCAGCGCCGGGCCAGGGCGATTGATGATTTCCTGCAATGCAGCCTGCGGATCGGCTTCGTTATTCAAATCACAGGTTTCGAGGCCGAATCCGGCGGCAATCTGCATAAAGTTGATTTTTCCCGGATAGGTGGCGGCAAAAACGCCTTGCTCGTAGAACAGACTCTGTTGCTGATGCACCAGCCCCAGCGCTTCGTTGTTCATCAGAATGATTTTGACATCCAGCTGATTTTCACTGGCGGTCGCCATCTCCTGAATATTCATCATCAGGCTGCCGTCGCCGGAGAAACACAACACTTTGCGATCCGGGTTCGCCAGCGCCGCGCCAATCGCCGCAGGCAGGCCAAAACCCATCGTGCCCAGCCCACCGGAGGTCAGCCACTGGCGTGGGCGATTGAGCGGATAAGCTTGCGCGGTCCACATCTGATGCTGACCCACATCGGTGGTGATAATCGCATTGTCATCGACACAGGCGGCAACGGCGTTGATCAGGCCGTAATGGCTTAATGGATCGCACGCTTTCGGGATTGGACACGGGAATTCGCGCTGCAAATCCGCTACCAACTGGTGCCACTCTGCACGCGGTTGCGCTTCCACCTGCGGGATCAATTGCGCCAGCACGTCATCAACATCCGCCTGAATCGCCACATGCGGCTGCTTGATTTTACCCAGC